>Ga0115099_10674660_pt1 | contig 9743 bp, 17 predicted proteins | sample MBTome_FD_89017 | JGI IMG/M metagenome (GOLD analysis project Ga0115099, IMG submission 89017) | Marine eukaryotic communities from Pacific Ocean to study complex ecological interactions - MBTS_20Mar14_M2_3um Metatranscriptome... | ecosystem: Environmental > Aquatic > Marine > Oceanic | place... | reverse complement strand
TAATTAACACAAGTCTATACGAGACAATACACCCGGAGGTAATTCTAAATTTAACAAGACATCGGACATTTCGATACTTGGATCATAAAAAATTTCAACAATTCGTTTATGAATTCGTAATTCAAAATGTTCTCTTGAATCTTTATCGACATGTGGAGATCGTAGAACACAATAAATTCGCTTATCAGTTGGTAACGAAACAACTGATAAACGATTGGTTTCACTATTTTCAACGATATCAGTTATTTTTCGACATGCTGAAGTCAAAAGTTCATGATTAAAAGATTCTAATCGTACACGAATTTTTGTATTCGTTTTTATTTCCATAAACTCATTTAATTATTTAATAATTTTAGAAACAACACCTGCCCCAATTGTACGACCACCTTCGCGGATGGCAAATCGCATACCTTCTTCAATCGCAACTGGATAAATTAATTCAGCTGTCATTTTAATTCGATCACCAGGCATTACCATTTCAACAACACTCCCATCATCAGCAGTAAATTGTGTAATAGCACCTGTTACATCAGTTGTACGTACGTAAAATTGTGGTCGATAACCTGTAAAGAATGGTGTATGACGTCCACCTTCATCTTTTGTTAATACATAGACTTCTGATTCAAAATTAGTATGTGGTGTAATTGTACCTGGTTGCGATAACACCATTCCACGTTCAATATCTTCACGTGTAACACCACGTAATAAAATACCTACGTTATCACCCGCAAAGCCTTCTTCTAATGTTTTTTTGGAACATTTCAATTCCAGTAATTGTTGTTGTTTGTGTTTCTCCTATACCAACAATCTCAACATCATCACCAACTTTAACAACCCCACGTTCAATTCGACCTGTTGCCACTGTACCACGACCAGTAATTGAGAAAACATCTTCAATAGCCATTAAAAATGTTTTTTCAATATCACGCTCTGGCGTAGGAATATATTCATCCACAGCATCCATTAATGCGTAAATTTTATCTACCCATGGGTTATCACCACGTTTAATATTTGGATTTGAAGAAATTGCTTCAATCGCTTGTAATGCTGAGCCTGGACAAATTGGGATGTCATCACCTGGGAAATCATAAGCTGAAAGTAATTCACGAACTTCTAATTCTACTAGTTCTAGTAATTCTTCATCATCAACTTGATCTTCTTTATTTAAGAAAACAACGATATCGGGAACACCAACTTGTTTTGATAATAGGATATGCTCACGTGTTTGTGGCATTGGACCATCAGCAGCAGATACGACTAAAATTGCTCCATCCATTTGAGCTGCACCGGTAATCATATTTTTTACGTAGTCGGCGTGACCCGGACAATCTACATGAGCATAATGACGGTTTTCTGTTTCATATTCTACGTGTGCTGTATTAATTGTAATACCACGCGCACGTTCTTCTGGAGCACCATCGATATCTGAATAATCTTTAACTGTTGCATTTCCTTCTAAAGCTAATGTTGCTGTAATCGCTGCAGTTAATGTTGTTTTACCATGGTCTACATGACCGATTGTTCCAATGTTAACGTGCGGTTTTGTACGTTCAAATTTTTCACGTGCCATTTCTAAAATTTCCTTTAAATTTTTAATTTCGATATATAGAATACAATAGGCTTTTAGCGAGAATCTATCGATTACTTATTAATAACGGAAATGTGCAAAAGCTTTATTTGCATTTGCCATTTTATGCGTTTCTTCTTTTTTCTTAATAGTATTACCTATATCGTTTGCTGTGTCAATAATTTCATTAGCTAATTTAATTGACATAGTTCGTCCAACTCGTTGACGAGAATATTGAATAATCCAACGTAAAGATAAGTTCGTTGCTCGGAATCCACTTACTTCGATAGGAACTTGATAAGTAGAACCACCAATTCGTCGTGCTTTTACCTCGACAACAGGACTTGCATTTCGAATGGCTCTTTCAAATACTACTAATGGATCTTCATTAGTTTTTACTTTAATAATTTCAAAAGCTGCATTCACTATATTTTGAGCTAAGTTTTTTTTTCCAGATTTTAGAATTCGCGTAATAAGTAAACTTACTAAATAACTATTATAGGTAGAATCTGCTTCAGGAAATCTTTTCTTTGCGATATTTCGACGAGACATAATATTCGTTTATTTTAAAATTATTAAAAATATTTATTTGTCACTTTTTGGTTTTTTAACACCGTATTTAGAACGACCTTGTGTCCGATCTTTTACCCCAACACTATCTAAGGCCCCACGTATAATATGATAACGAACACCAGGTAAATCTTTTACTCGACCACCCCGAATTAAAACTACAGAATGCTCTTGTAAATTATGGCCAATTCCTGGAATGTAAGCAGTAACTTCAAAACCTGAAGTTAACCGAACACGAGCTACTTTTCGAATTGCCGAATTTGGTTTCTTTGGTGTTGTTGTATAGACACGTGTACAGACGCCACGTCGTTGTGGGCAATTAACAAGTGCTGGAGATTTTGTTTTTTTCTTAATTTGTATACGTCTTGAACGAACTAATTGTTGAATAGTTGGCATGTATTTTAAAATCAGTATATAAATATAAAATTTTTAAGTAGATAGTAATCTTTATTCGTTAGTCGAATCGATTCCATATTTTTTCATAAATCTTTCGACACGACCTTCACTATCAATAATTGTCTGTGAATCAGTATAGAATGGATGATTAGCTAACCAAACATCTACCTGTAATTCCTGTTTTGTAGAACCAACATAACAAAGAGGTTTTCCATCACAAAAGATTGGAGTCTCAGAAAACCATGTAGGATGAATTTCAGATTTTGGCATATTTGTAAATTTTTTAACGTTTTGAATATTGTGGAGCTTTTCTTGCTTTTCGTAACCCATATTTTTTTCGTTCTTTAATTCGAGCATCTCGAGTTAAAAATCCAAATGGTTTCAAAATTGATCGATTTTGAGGATTCATCTGACACAGTAATCTGGCAATTCCTAATTGAATAGCTTCAGTTTGACCTGTCAAGCCTCCTCCTCGTACTAACGTAATAATATCAAATTGTTTTTCTAAGTTTAATTCTTTTAACGGTGCAGCAATCTTATTTAAATAAGTTACATTATATTGTAAATATTTTTCTCCTGGAACTTTATTAATAATGACATTACCTTCTCCGGGAACAAGGAAAACTCGAGCAGTAGCTTGTTTTCGTTTTCCTAAACCAATACTGTTTTTTCGAAAGACTGATTCAATTTTATTAGTCATAAATATTTATATATTGTTAATAGAATTATAGAAGTTCGTCTAATTGGATGGGATTTTGAGCCGCGTGCGGGTGTTCAGGACCATTATAAATCTTTAATCGTTTAGCCAAACTTTTCTTTGCCGCCCCATTAGCCAACATACCATATACAGCACGCATTAAAAGTTGGGATGGTAAAGCATTCAATACTTGTTTTAATGATCGCCCAGGACGCCCTGGTACATTGACAGAGAATCGTGGTCGATCACTATCAAATAACATGTCTTGGGCATTAATAACTATAACATAATCACCTACATCAAATGAAGGATGATAATCTTGTTTTTGTTTTCCGACCAAAAGACAGCTAATAACTGATGCAATCCGACCTAATTTTTGGTTTTTACAATCTATTAAACACCAATTTTTTTTTTTGTGATCAGATGTTGGGATAAATGTTTCATTCATAAAATGTTAATTAATAAAATAAAAAAATTAATTACTTCAAAACTATTCCTAATTTATTTTTTAGCGTAGTAAAAACTTCATCTGCAGATTTTCGGCCAAAGTTTTTAAGTTCTTGTAATTTTTCCGGTGAATATTTCAATAAATCCCCAATTGTATTTATTTGTGCACGTTTTAAACAATTGTAAGCACGTACAGATAAATGTAATTCTTCAATAGCAATATTTGTATGTGGATTTTTTGGAGTTGAAAGAGTTTCACTTTTTGAATCATTTGATTCTTGTGATAATTTGTTTTCTAATAACGAAGTAAATAAATTAATAATAAAATTTGAACCAGAATAAATTGCCTCTTCTGGTGAAATACTCCCATTTGTCCAAATATCAAGAAATAAACGTTCAGTTAAATAATTTGAATTATCATAAACATTTTCAATTTTAAAATCTACTTTTTGTACAGGCATAAAAATTGCATCAATTTGTAAAAAATCCTGAGATTTTTTACAAAAAGTTTGACCAGCTAATTTATAACCTCTACCATGCTCAAATTTTAATTCAATTTCAAGAACATTGGAAGTTGAAATAGTTGCTATATAATGATTTGGATTAATGACTTCTAAACTAGATGGAAGTTCAATTGAATTTGCTGTTACAACAGTTGGACCTTGAATTTTTAATCGACCAAACTCTGGATCTATTATATTACTTTTTAAAATAATTCCTTTTAAATTCAGTAAGATTTCCAAAATATCTTCACGAACTCCTGGAATTGTAGAAAATTCATCGCGGACTCCCGCAATTCGAACACCCGTAATTGCCGTTCCTTCTAGATCACTAAGTAAAACTCGTCGTAAAAGATTTCCGACAGTGATCCCTTGGCCAGGCTGTAACGCTTTTATTACAAATTGTCCGTACATTGATCCTGATTCAATTTTCTCTGATTTAAGGCACTTTATATAGAAATTATTCATTGTTCTAATTTAAATTCATTTTAAAATGTTTAGAAAGAACATATTTTTAAACACGACGACGTTTTGGTGGACGGCAACCATTATGCGGTACGGGTGTTATATCTTGAATAGAAATAACTTCAAATCCAGCACCTTCTATAGATCGAATAGCCGTTTCACGGCCAGATCCTTGCCCCTTTACTAGGATTTCTACGCTTTTCATACCTTTACTTAAAGCATCTAATGCAGCTTTTTCTGCAGCTGTTTGGGCTGCAAAAGGCGTTCCTTTTCTTGCTCCTTTAAACCCAGAGCTTCCCGCTGATGCCCAAGAAATAGTATCTCCGGTTAGATTTGTAATCGTAACGATTGTATTATTAAAGGTTGATTGAATATGAACAACACCTGTAACAAGACTATTTTTATTCTTTTTAAAGGTTGATTTTCGAATTTTTTGTGCCATATAAAATAAAAATTTAAATTAATAGAACTTTTTTTTTTAAATAAAGTTATTTTTTCTTACCTGTAACTGTTTTTTTCGATCCTCGTCTTGAACGTGCATTTGTTCTTGTTCTCTGACCACGAACGGGTAAGCTATTTCTATGTCTTTTTCCTCTATGACAGTTGATCTCATTTAACCGTTTTATATTTAAACCATTGAAACGTCGAAGGTCACCTTCTAATTTTAAATCTATCGTTTCTAATGCTTTTCGCAAAGCTATGGTTTGTTCTGTTGTTAAATCATTTGTTCGAGTTTCCTGATTAATCTCTGCTAGTTCAACAATCTTTTTTGCCGATGTAATACCAATTCCATGAATATAAGTAAGTGCATATGCAATTCGTTTATTCCTTGGTAAATCAACTCCTATTAATCTGACCACCTGATTAACTCCTTTAAATTATTAACCTTGACGTTGTTTATGTTTTGAATTTTGACAAATCACCATAATTTTTCCATGGCGTTTAATTACACGACATTTATCACACATTTTTTTAACTGACGGACGAACTTTCATTATAGATTTTCAATTAATTAAATAATTTTTTGGAATTTTTTACTCAAACATATCATAATAAATATTAGATAAAATAATACTCCGCATTTCTCGTGTTAAATCTAATATTACACCTACTAAAATTAACAGAGAAGTTGTTCCCAAATTAGTAAAACCAGATAAAGATAAAATCGCTTGAATAACATTCGGTAATGTAGCAAGTAAAGCTAACATAAGTGCTCCTAAAAGTGTTACTCGTTTCATTACTTGTTTTAAATAGAATGTCGTCTCTACACCTGGCCGAATACCAGGTATACTTACAGCCATTTTTTGTAATTCATCTGAAAGATCTTTTGGATTTACAACTATAGTTGAATAAAACAAGCTAAAAACTAATATTAAAACAAAGTAACTAATCCAATAAATAAATTTATAAGATTTTACAAATACAGGAAGAGTTATCAATGGTGTTAATACTCGAAGTAAACCTAAATTATAAATAAAAGTTGGAATAACTAATACGGCAGTAGTTAAAATAATGGGCATAACACCTGCCTGATTAAACCGTAATGGAATATAATAACCTGATTCTGAATTTGCAGATCCAGAAAAAGGAAGAGAAGTTTGATTTAACTGTTTTGAGGAAATTAGATCAACTTTTCGCATTCCTTCTTGCAATAGAACAATTCCATAAAGAGCCAAAAACAATACAAAAGTACTGAGTAACCAGGATCCGACAGGTACAGTACCATTAGATTCAACAATTATTTGTTTGATAAAACCTGGTAAGCTAGAAACAATATTTGTATAAATAAGAAGTGAAGGGCCGTTACCCAGGCCGTATTCAGTTATGATTTCGCTCAGCCATAAAACAATCATAGCCCCAGTTGTTAACCAAACAACGATTTCGCATGCTAACATTAAATTCCATTCAAATAATGCACGTTTTAAATAAAATGCAACACTAACACTTTGAATAAGAGACCAGCCTAATGTTAGGATACGCGTTAACGAATTAATACTTCTTCTCGCTTCTGCACCACCCTCTTTTTGCAATTTCGAAAGACTAGGTACTAAACTTACTAATAATTGCATGATAATTGAAGCATTTATATAAGGAAATATATTCAACGTAAATAACCCAACAACAACAGTATTATCACCCGCGAATGTACTAACCAAAGTTCTTAATCGAAAATGTCGTTCAATATAAAATCCTAAATGTCCATGATCTATTCCAGGAACTGGTAGAAAAGTTCCCATTCGAATAAAGAGTAATATTCCTAAACTTAATAGAAGGCGGTTTAATAAACTATCTTTATCATCTGTTTGTTTCATTATCTATTCTCAAACTTTAGAGTTTAACTATTAATGTTCTCAACACGATCTGGATAGAAGTCTCGTTTTTTTGCAACTTGGGCTTTTGTTGTTAAATTACCTAATGCTACAACCGCAGCTCGAGCATTATTTAAAATATTATTTGATCCTAATTGTTTGGCTATAACATTTTTAATACCGGCAACTTCTAATACAGTTCGAACCGAACCACCTGCAATTACCCCTGAACCTTCGATTGAAGGGCGCATAATAATTTTACAAGCGCCAAAATTACCAATGACATTATGGGGAATACTTAATGATTTTGTAATTGGGATTTTTATTAAATTTTTTCGACCATCAGTCTTAGCTTTTTTGAAAGCATTAACGACATCATCAGCTTTTCCGACTCCTACACCAACTTGACCATTTTCATTTCCTACAACAACAATGGCACGAAAACTTAATTTTTTTCCACCTTTTGTTACTTTTGATACACGGCTAATTTTAATTAACCGTTCGACAAATTTTGATTCTGTTGAGTTATCGTTACGTTGTGAAGTTTTTTTTGATTTATTAACTTGTTTTAAATCGGTACTCATAAAATTTATTAAACTTATACTTCTAGTTTTCAAATTATTTATTAAAATTGAAGACCACCTTCTCTTGCACCATCGGCTAAGGCTTTTATTCGCCCATGATATAAATAAGGACCTCTATCAAAGACGATTTTAGTAATATTTTTTTTTAGGCTTAGTTTTGCTAACTTTTGTCCAATAAGCTTTGAAGCATCACATGTTCGACCATTTTCAATATTAAGCTTAATATCTCGATCTAAAGTTGAACATGAAACAAGAGTTTTTGAAGTTGTGTCATCAATAATTTGTGCATAAATATTTTCGTTAGAACGATACACAGACAAACGTGGACGCTCAGTCGTTCCTTTAATTAATCCACGTAAACTTTCTCGTTTTAAGCGTTTATACTTATTAGGTTTTAACTTTTTATTTTTATTTTTGAGTTTTAATAAAACTCGCTTTGAAAATTTCATAAACTTATTCTATTTTTATTTTAAATATTTTTAGGACTTTTTACTTCTTACCTGATTTACCAGCTTTTCGATTTACAATTTCTCCTTTGTAAAGAATTCCTTTACCTTTATAAGGCTCAGGAGGTCGCCATGATCGAATATTAGCTGCGAATAGTCCCAGACCTTCTTTATCACAAGCTTTTAAATTAATCGTTGTATTTTGAACAACTTCAACAGAGATTCCATCGGGAATTAACATTTTTACAGGGTGACTATAGCCTAAATTTAACACTATATCTTTACCTTGAACCGCTGCTCGATACCCAACACCTTGTAAGTTTAAAGTTAATTGAAATTGTTCTGAGACCCCAATTACCATATTATTAATTAGTGTTCGATATAAACCATGTAAAGCACGACTATTTCGTGTTTTATTTTTTAGACTTACAACTAAAGTACCATCCATTTGTTCAATTCCAAGAACATCTGGAATTGTGTTATGTAATGTTCCAAATTTTCCTTTTACAGCAATCTCTGGTCCACTACACGTGATATCCACATTTGCTGGTATTTTAATTGGTAATTTTCCGATACGTGACATAATTTTTACTTACTCCCATTACCAAATATAACATAAAACTTCACCACCAATACCAAGTTCTCGCGCTTTTAGGTTTGTCATTACACCATTTGACGTTGAAATAATTGCTATACCTAAGTTATCCAATACTTTCGGTAAATTTTTTGCACTTGTATAAACACGTAAACCTGGTTTACTTACTCGTTTCATCATAGAAATAACAGGCTCCCGTGATTTTCCTTTATATTTTAATGAAATAAGTAAATACTCAAATGAGTTTTCCTGATAAATTTCAAAATCTTCAATAAACCCTTCTTCTTTAAGAATTAATGCAATTGCTTTAGACATCTTTGTACCAGGAATTTGTACAATTTGATGTTTGATCATATTTGCATTTCTAATTCGAGTTAACATATCCGAAATCGTATCTGTTACCACAACTGTCTCCTTATAAATTTTTCTATGTTTTTTTTACTCTTGAGACCATCTTTTCCGACGTAAATGTTTTTTTCTGTCCCATGCTTGATTAACTTCTGAGAACGATGAATATTTTTCATAATTACCACAATCATTTAATGGAAATCTTAAGAACTTAAATAATATCATTCCATTTAAAACTCGGTCAAATGTTTTTGAACGAGATTTAGGTGCTGATGAGGAAAAAACAAGAGTAATACTAAATCCTTGAGTTTGATCAACATCATCGTAATCAATTTCTGGAAAAATTAATTGTTCTTTTAATCCTAAAGTGTAATTTCCGGCTTTATCAAAACTTCTTACAGATAAACCACGGAAATCACGAATCTGAGCAAAGGTAAAAAAGATTAATTTAGTAAGAAATGTATACATCTTACTGCCTCTTAATGTTACCGTTAGACCTAATTCCATATTTTCACGAATTTTGAACCCAGCTATAGCTTTTTTAGCTCTTGTTATTACTGGCTTTTGTCCAGTAATAGCGGTAAATTCACTAATACTTTTCTTTAGTATATTAGTATTTTGAGCTGCTAAACCTAATCCCCTATTAATTTGAATTTTTTGAAGTTTAGGAATCATATGAGGATTGCCAAACAAAAGTGGATCATTTTTTTTTAAAACAGCTCGGATTCCTTCTTCATATTCACCTTTTATATCTTCAAGTAAACGATGAATTTCAGCGATTTCTTCTAATGAATGTTGATTACGCATATTAATATTATT
>Ga0115099_10814555_pt1 | contig 9758 bp, 17 predicted proteins | sample MBTome_FD_89017 | JGI IMG/M metagenome (GOLD analysis project Ga0115099, IMG submission 89017) | Marine eukaryotic communities from Pacific Ocean to study complex ecological interactions - MBTS_20Mar14_M2_3um Metatranscriptome... | ecosystem: Environmental > Aquatic > Marine > Oceanic | place... | reverse complement strand
AATAATATTAATATGCGTAATCAACATTCATTAGAAGAAATCGCTGAAATTCATCGTTTACTTGAAGATATAAAAGGTGAATATGAAGAAGGAATCCGAGCTGTTTTAAAAAAAAATGATCCAATTTTATTTGGGAATCCTCATATGATTCCAAAACTTCAAAAAATTCAAATTAATAGAGGATTAGGATTAGCAGCTCAAAATACTAATATTTTAAAGAAAAGTATTAGTGAGTTTACGGCTATTACCGGACAAAAACCACTTATAACACGTTCGAAAAAAGCGATCGCTGGTTTTAAAATCCGTGAAGATATGGAATTAGGTCTGACAGTAACATTGAGAGGTAGTAAAATGTATACATTTCTTACTAAGCTAATCTTTTTTACATTTGCTCAGATTCGTGATTTTCGTGGATTATCTGTAAGAAGTTTTGATAAAGCTGGAAATTATACTTTAGGACTAAAAGAACAATTAATTTTTCCAGAAATTGATTATGACGATGTTGATCAAACACAAGGATTTAGTATTACTCTTGTTTTCTCATCATCAGCTCCTAAATCTCGCTCAAAAACGTTTGATCGAGTTTTAAATGGAATGATATTATTTAAATTCTTAAGATTTCCATTAAATGATTGCGGAACTTATGAAAAATACTCAACATTCTCGGAAGTTAATCAAGCATGGGACAGGAAAAAACATTTACGTCGAAAAAGATGGTCTCAAGAATAAAAAAAATACACAAAAATTTATAAGGAGACAATTGTGGTAACAGATACGATTTCGGACATGTTAACTCGAATTAGAAATGCAAATATGATTAAACATCAAATTGTGCAAATTCCTAGTACAAAGATGTCGAAAGCAATTGCATTAATTCTTAAAGAAGAAGGATTTATTGAAGATTTTGAGACTTATTGTGAGAATTCATTTGAATATTTACTTATGTCATTAAAATACAAGGGACAATCACGAGAACCTGTTATTTCGATGATGAAACGAGTAAGTAAACCGGGTTTACGCGTTTATACAACTGCAAGAAAAATGCCAAAAGTATTAGATAATTTAGGTATAGCAATTATTTCAACTTCAAATGGAGTAATGACAAACCTAAAAGCGCGAGAACTTGGGGTTGGTGGTGAAGTTTTATGTTATATTTGGTAATGGGAGTAATTAAGAATTATGTCACGTATCGGAAAATTACCAGTTAAAATACCAGCAAATGTAGATATTACATGTAGTGGACTAGATATTACGGTAAAAGGGAAATTTGGAACATTAAGTAATACGATTCCAGATGTTCTTGGAATGGAACAAACAGAAGGTCGTTTAACTCTAAGTCTAAAAAATAAAACACGAAATAGTCGTGCTTTACATGGATTATACCGAACCTTAATTAATAATATGGTAACAGGTGTATCAGAACAATTCGAATTAACGTTGAATTTACAAGGTGTTGGTTATCGAGCAGCTGTTCAAGGTAAAGATATTGTATTAAATTTAGGTTATAGTCACCCTGTTAAAATGTCGATTCCAGAGGGAATCTCAGTTGAAGTTGTTCAAAATACAACAATTAATTTAAAAGCTTGCGATAAAGAAAATCTAGGTTTATTTGCTGCTAATATTAGATCATGGCGACGACCAGAACCGTACAAAGGTAAAGGGATTCTTTATAAAGGAGAAATTGTAAATAGAAAAGCTGGTAAATCAGGTAAGAAGTAACCATTAAAAAATTTAAAATTAAGACACAAAACATTTATGAAATTTTCAAAGCGAGTTTTATTAAAACTCAAAAATAAAAATAAAAAGTTAAAACCTACTAAATACAAACGTTTAAAACGTGAGAGTTTACGTGGATTAATTAAAGGAACAACAGAACGTCCGCGTTTATCAGTTTATCGTTCGAACGAAAATATTTACGCACAAATTATTGATGATACAACGTCAAAGACTCTGGTTTCATGTTCAACATTAGATCGAGATATTAAGCTTAATATTGAAAATGGCCGGACATGCAATGCGTCAAAGCTTATTGGGCAAAAGTTAGCAAAATTAAGCTTGAAAAAAAATATTACTAAAATTGTATTTGACAGAGGACCTTATTTGTATCATGGCCGAATAAAAGCGTTAGCTGATGGGGCAAGAGAAGGTGGTCTTCAATTTTAATAAGTAATTTGAAAACTAGAAGTATAAGTTTAATAAATTTTATGAGTACCGATTTAAAACAAGTTAATAAATCAAAAAAAACTTCACAACGAAATGATAATTCAGCGGAATTAAAATTAGCCGAACGGTTAATTAAGATTAGCCGTGTGTCAAAGGTAACAAAAGGTGGGAAAAAATTAAGTTTCCGAGCAATTGTTGTTGTAGGAAATGAAAATGGTCAAGTTGGCGTTGGAGTTGGAAAAGCTGATGATGTAGTTAATGCGTTTAAGAAAGCTAAAGCTGATGGGCGAAAAAATTTGATAAAAATTCCAATTACAAAATCATTAAGTATTCCTCATCATGTTATTGGAAATTTTGGTGCCTGCAAAATTATTATGCGTCCTTCAATTGAAGGTTCCGGTGTAATTGCAGGTGGTTCTGTTCGAACTGTATTAGAAGTTGCTGGTATTAAAAATGTTATAGCTAAACAATTAGGATCAAACAATATTTTAAATAATGCTCGAGCAGCTGTAGTAGCGTTAGGTAATTTAACAACAAAATCCCAAGTTGCGAAAAAAAGAGATTTATATACCAATAGTGTTGAAAACGTTAATAGTTAAATTCTAAAGTTTGAGAAGAAATAATGAAACAAACAGATGATAAAGATAGTTTATTAAACCGACTTCTATTAAGTTTAGGAATATTACTCTTTATTCGAATGGGAACTTTTTTACCAGTTCCTGGAATAGATCATGGACATTTAGAATTTTATATTGAACGGCATTTTAGATTAAGAACTTTAGTTAGTACATTCGCCGGTGATAATACTGTTGTTGTGGGATTATTTACTTTGAATATATTTCCTTACATAAATGCTTCAATTATCATGCAATTATTAGTAAGTTTAGTCCCTAGTCTTTCAAAATTGCAAAAGGAAGGTGGTGCTGAAGCAAGAAGAAGTATTAATTCATTAACACGTATTTTGACACTAATTTGGTCTCTTATTCAAAGTTTTAGTGTTGCGTTTTATTTAAAACGTGCCTTATTTGAATGGAATTTAGTCTTAGCCTGTGAAATTGTTGTATGGTTAACAACTGGTGCAATGATTGTTTTATGGTTGAGTGAAATTATAACAGAATACGGACTCGGAAATGGACCTTCACTTCTTATCTATACAAATATTGTCTCTAGTTTACCAGGGTTTATAAAACAAATAATTGCTGAATCTAATGGAACTGTACCTGTTACATCTTGGGTATTAAGCGCATTTGTGCTATTTTTAGCTCTTTATGGAATTGTTCTATTACAAGAAGGAATGCGAAAAGTTGATTTAATTTCATCAAAACAGTTAAATCAAACTTCTCTCCCTTTTTCTGGATCATCTAATTCAGAATCAGGATATTACATTCCGTTACGATTTAATCAGGCAGGAGTAATGCCGATTATTTTAACTACTGCTGTGTTAGTGATTCCAACTTTTATTTATAATTTAGGTTTATTAAAAGTTTTAACACCACTAATAACTCTTCCTGTATTTGTAAAATCTTATAAATTTATTTATTGGATTAGTTATTTTGTCTTAATTTTGCTTTTTAGCTTATTTTATTCAACTATTGTTGTAAATCCAAAAGATCTTTCTGATGAACTTCAAAAAATGGCTGTAAGTATACCAGGAATTCGACCTGGTGTAGAAACTACATTTTATTTAAAACAAGTAATGAAACGAGTAACTCTTTTAGGCGCAATTATGTTAGCGTTACTTGCTACATTACCAAATGTTATTCAGTCTATTTTATCTCTATCAAATTTTACAAATCTGGGAACAACATCTCTGTTAATTCTCGTAGGTGTAATATTAGATCTAACACGAGAAATGCGTAGTATTATTTTATCCAATATTTATTACGATATGTTTGAGTAATAAATTACAAGAAATTATTTAATTAATTGAAAATATATAATGAAAGTTCGTCCTTCAGTCAAAAAAATGTGTGATAAATGTCGTGTAATCAAACGCCATGGAAAAATTATGGTGATTTGTCCAAATTTAAAACATAAACAACGTCAAGGTTAATAATTTAAAGGAGTTAATGAGGTGGTTAGATTAATAGGTGTTGATTTACCAAGGAACAAACGAATTGCGTACGCGCTTACTTATATTCATGGAATTGGTCTTACATCGGCAAAGAAAATTGTTGAATTAGCAGAAATTAGTTCGGAAACTCGAACAAATGATTTAACAACGGAACAAACTATAGCTTTACGAAAAGCTTTAGAGACGATTGATGCAAAGTTAGAAGGTGATCTTCGACGCTACAATGGTTTAAATATCAAACGATTAAATGAGATCAATTGTCATAGAGGAAAAAGACATAGAAACAATTTACCCGTTCGTGGTCAAAGAACACGAACGAATGCTCGTTCAAGACGCGGCTCAAAAAAAACCGTTACGGGTAAGAAAAAATAAGTTTATTTAAAAAGTTCTATTAATTTAAATTTTTATTTTATATGGCACAAAAAATTCGAAAATCAAGCTTTAAAAAGAATAAAAGTAGCCTTGGCACCGGTGTAGTTCATATTCAATCGACTTTTAATAATACAATTGTTACGATTACGAATCTAACTGGCGATACTATTTCTTGGGCTTCAGCAGGAAGCTCGGGTTTTAAAGGAGCAAGAAAAGGAACACCATTTGCAGCACAAACAGCGGCTGAAAAAGCGGCTCTAGATGCTTTAGCTAAAGGTATGAAAAGTGTAGAAATTTTAGTAAAAGGCCAAGGTTCAGGTCGCGAGACAGCGATTCGATCTATCGAAGGAGCAGGTTTTGAAGTTATTTCAATTCAAGATATAACACCAGTACCACACAATGGTTGTCGTCCACCAAAACGTCGTCGTGTTTAAACATGTATATTTATTGAATCTCTTAAAATGAATTTAAATTATAACAATGAATAATTTTTATATAAAGTGTCTTAAATCAGAGCAGATTGAATCGGGCTCAATGTATGGACAGTTTGTAATAAAGTCGTTAAAGCCTGGACAAGGTATAACAGTCGGAAATCTTCTGCGACGTGTCTTACTTAGTGATTTAGAGGGAACGGCAATTACAGGTGTCCGAATCGCTGGAGTCCGTGATGAATTTTCTACAATTCCAGGAGTTCGTGAAGATATTTTAGAAATCTTACTGAATTTAAAAGGAATTATTTTAAAAAGTAATATAACAGATTCAGAGTTTGGTCGGCTAAAAATTAAAGGTCCTACTGTTGTAACAGCAAATTCGATTGAACTTCCATCTAATGTAGAAGTTATTAATCCAAATCACTATATAGCAACTATTTCAACTTCTAATGTTCTTGAAATTGAATTAAAATTTGAACATGGTACAGGTTATAAATTAGCCGGTCAAACGTTTTGTAAAAAATCTCAAGATTATTTACAAATTGATGCAATTTTTATGCCTGTCCAAAAAGTAGATTTTAAAATTGAAAATGTTTATGATAATTCAAATTATTTAACTGAACGTTTATTTCTTGATATTTGGACAAATGGTAGCATTTCTCCAGAAGATGCTGTTTATTCTGCATCAAATTTTATTATTGATTTATTCACTTCTTTATTAGAGAATAAATTGCCACAAGAAACAAATGCTTTAAAAAGCGAAACTATTTCAACTCCAAAAAATCCGCATACAAATATTGCTATTGAAGAATTGCATTTATCTGTTCGCGCTTATAATTGTTTAAAACGTGCACAAATAAATACAATTGGTGATTTATTAAAATATTCACCGGAGAAATTACAAGAACTGAAAAATTTTGGCCGGAAATCTGCAGATGAAGTTTTTACAACTTTAAAAAATAAATTAGGAATAGTTTTAAAGTAATTAATTTTTTTATTTTATTAATTAACATTTTATGAATGAAACATTTATCCCAGTATCTGATCACAAAAAAAAAAAAATTGGTGTCTAATTGACTGTAAAGATCAAAAATTAGGTCGAATTGCGTCAGTAATTAGTTGTCTTTTAGCCGGAAAACAAAAACAAGATTATCATCCGTCATTTGATGTAGGTGATTATGTTATAGTTATTAATGCACAAGAGATGTTATTTGACAGTGATCGTCCACGTTTTGCTGTTAATGTTCCAGGTCGTCCTGGTCGATCATTAAAACAAGTTTTAAATGCTTTACCATCGCAGCTTTTAATGCGTGCTGTTTATGGTATGTTAGCGAATGGTGCGGCTAAGAAAAGTTTAGCTAAACGATTAAAAATTTATAATGGCCCTGAACATCCACATGCGGCTCAAAATCCCATACAATTAGACGAACTTCTATAATTCTATTGATAATATATAAATATTTATGACTAATAAAATTGAATCAGTCTTTCAAAAAAGTAATATTGGTTTAGGGAAACGAAAACAAGCGATTGCTCGCGTTTTTCTTGTTCCTGGTGAAGGGAACATTGTTATTAATAAAGTTCCCGGTGAAAAGTATTTACAATACAATGTAACGTATTTAAATACAATTTATGCTCCATTAAAAGAGTTAAACTTAGAAAAACAATTTGATATTATTGCGTTAGTACGTGGTGGGGGATTAACCGGTCAAACAGAAGCGATTCAATTAGGAGTTGCAAGATTATTGTGTCAAATGAATCCTCAAAATCGACTAATTCTAAAACCATTTGGGTTTTTAACTCGAGATGCTCGAATTAAAGAACGAAAAAAATATGGTTTACGCAAAGCAAGAAAAGCTCCACAATTTTCAAAACGTTAAAAAATTTAAAAATATGCCAAAATCTGAAATTCATCCTACATGGTTTTCTGAGACTCCAATTCTTTGTGATGGAAAACCTCTTTGTTATGTTGGTTCTACAAAAAGTGAGTTACAAATCGACGTTTGGTTAGCTAACCATCCATTTTATACTGATTCACAGACAATTATTGATAGTGAAGGTCGTGTCGAAAGATTTATGAAAAAATATGGAATCGATTCGACCAACGAATAATTTTAACTATCTCCTTGAAAATTTTATATTTATATACTAATTTTAAAATACATGCCAACTATTCAACAATTAGTTCGTTCAAGACGTATACAAATTAAGAAAAAAACAAAATCTCCAGCGCTTGTTAATTGTCCACAACGACGCGGTGTTTGTACTCGTGTCTATACAACGACACCAAAGAAGCCAAATTCAGCAATTCGAAAAGTAGCTCGTGTTCGCTTAACTTCAGGTTTTGAAGTTACTGCTTATATCCCGGGAATTGGTCATAATTTACAAGAACATTCTGTTGTTTTAATTCGGGGTGGGCGAGTAAAAGATTTACCTGGTGTTCGTTACCATATTATACGTGGGGCTTTAGATAGCGTTGGTGTAAAAGATCGTACACAGGGTCGTTCAAAATACGGTGTTAAAAAACCAAAAAGTGACAAATAAATATTTTCAATCATTTTAAAATAAACGAATATTATGTCTCGTCGAAATATTGCAAAGAAAAGATTTCCAGAAGCAGATTCCACTTATAATAGTTATTTAGTAAGTTTACTTATTACACGAATTTTAAAGTCTGGGAAAAAAAACTTAGCTCAAAATATCGTTAATGCGGCTTTTGAAATTATTAAAGTTAAAACAAATGAAGATCCATTAGTTGTATTTGAAAGAGCAATTCGAAATGCAAGTCCTGTTGTAGAAGTAAAAGCACGTCGAATTGGAGGTTCTACTTATCAAGTTCCTCTTGAAGTTAGTGGATTTCGCGCTACGAATTTATCATTACGTTGGCTTCTTCAATATTCCCGTCAACGTGTCGGACGAACTATGTCCATTAAATTAGCGAATGAAATTATTGACACAGCAAACGATATAGGTAATACTATTAAGAAAAAAGAAGAAACACATAAAATGGCAAATGCAAATAAAGCTTTTGCACATTTTCGTTATTAATGAATAACCAATAGATTCTCGCTAAAAGCCTATTGTATTCTATTATCTAAATTAAAAATTTAAAGGAAATTTTAGAAATGGCACGTGAAAAATTTGAACGTACAAAACCGCATGTTAATATTGGAACAATCGGTCACGTAGATCATGGTAAAACAACATTAACTGCCGCAATTACAGCAACTTTAGCTTTAGACGGAAATGCAGCAGTTAAAGATTATTCAGATATTGATGGTGCTCCAGAAGAACGTGCACGTGGTATTACTATTAATACAGCACACGTAGAATATGAAACAGAAAATCGTCATTATGCCCATGTAGATTGTCCAGGTCACGCCGATTATGTAAAAAATATGATCACTGGTGCGGCACAAATGGATGGAGCAATCCTAGTAGTATCAGCTGCTGATGGCCCAATGCCACAAACACGTGAGCATATCTTATTATCAAAACAAGTTGGTGTTCCAGATATCGTTGTTTTCTTAAATAAAGAAGATCAAGTTGATGATGAAGAATTACTAGAATTAGTGGAATTAGAAGTTCGTGAATTACTTTCAGCTTATGATTTCCCTGGTGATGATATTCCAATTTGTCCAGGTTCAGCTTTACAAGCAATTGAGGCAATTTCTTCAAATCCAGAGACAAAACGTGGAGATAATCCATGGGTAGATAAAATCTATGCATTAATGGATGCTGTAGATGAATATATTCCAACTCCAGAGCGTGATATTGAAAAAACGTTCTTAATGGCTATTGAGGATGTTTTCTCAATTACAGGTCGTGGAACAGTAGCTACTGGTCGAATTGAACGTGGGGTTGTGAAAGTTGGCGATACTGTTGAAATTGTTGGTATTGGGGATACACAAACGACAACAATTACTGGAATTGAAATGTTCCAAAAAAACTTTAGACGAAGGGTTTGCTGGTGATAATGTAGGTATTTTATTACGTGGTGTTACACGTGAAGATATTGAACGTGGTATGGTATTATCAGAACCAGGTACCATTACTCCGCATACAAACTTTGAATCAGAAGTTTATGTATTAACAAAAGATGAAGGTGGACGCCATACACCATTCTTTACAGGTTATAGACCACAATTCTACGTTCGTACAACTGATGTAACAGGTGCTATTACACAATTTACGGCAGATGACGGTACTGTTGTTGAGATGGTAATGCCTGGTGATCGAATTAAAATGACAGCGGAATTAATTTATCCAGTTGCTATTGAAGAAGGTATGCGCTTTGCCATTCGTGAAGGTGGTCGTACAATTGGGGCAGGTGTTGTTTCTAAAATTATTAAATAATCAAATGAGTTTATGGAAATAAAAACGAATGCAAAAATTCGTGTACGATTAGAATCTTTTAATCATGAACTTTTAACTTCAGCATGTCGAAAAATAAGTGATATTGTTGAAAACAGTGAAACGAATCGTTCATCTGTTGTTTCATTACCGACAGATAAACGAATTTATTGTGTTCTTCGATCTCCACATGTTGATAAAGATTCAAGAGAACATTTTGAAATACGGATTCATAAACGAATTGTTGAAATTTTTTATGACCCAAGCATCGAAGTGTCAGATTTATTACTGAATCTAGAATTACCTCCGGGTGTATTGTCTCGTATTCAGTTATAAAATATAGCAATCTGTAAAGTATAACTCTT
>Ga0115099_10851582_pt1 | contig 9762 bp, 1 predicted proteins | sample MBTome_FD_89017 | JGI IMG/M metagenome (GOLD analysis project Ga0115099, IMG submission 89017) | Marine eukaryotic communities from Pacific Ocean to study complex ecological interactions - MBTS_20Mar14_M2_3um Metatranscriptome... | ecosystem: Environmental > Aquatic > Marine > Oceanic | place... | reverse complement strand
ATGTTTATTTAAAGGTCAGTGACATATAATTCAGTTAAAAAGTTTAGAATAAAAGGAAGAAAGAAGCAACAAAGAATAACAAATAAGAAGCTGAGATTAATGTGGAATTATTTTCAGTTTCATCACCACCATCATCACTTCCAGTATCACCAGAGTCTTCTTCTGTTTCACCTTCTTCATCACCAGTCTCATCTTCACCAGGACCTCCATCAACATCAGCATCAGCAGAACCATCAGCATCGGCAGAACCATCAGCATCAGCATCAGCAGAACCATCAGCATCAGCAGAACCGTCAGCATCAGCAGAACCATCAACATCAGCAGAACCATCAGCATCGGCAGAACCATCAGCATCAGCAGAAGCATCACCAGCACCAGAAGCATCAGCATCAACAGCAGCATCACCAGCAGTACTGGTGGTTTCAGAATTAGGATTAGCTGGTGTACAAAGTAAACCAGAAGCATCAACAACATATCTATCTGATCCACAATCATACCAATTCAAGTTACTAGGCCATGAACCACATTCATCTTCAACTTGTTGGCAAAGTGAGGTACAAATACCAACTTGGAATCCATCTCTATTACATTGTTTGAATGTTTCAAAGCATGATAATTGTCTTAATAAATCTTTACAAGTATCTGATAATCGACATGCTTCAGGGTCACAAATAGTACAATCATATTCAGTAATAAACCAATTGTATCTTGATTCTGCTTCTTTACTTGCAGCTGTAAAGTTAAGAGTTGTTGGTGAATTTGGTGCATGTTGAGGCCAGATCAAAGCACCTGGTGTACTATCATATACTCCTGCACAAAAGTCTCCTGCTAATCCTGTTGGTTCAACACAAATTCCTGTTCTTCCAACTCCCCATGTCACACCAATATTACTGTTCACTTTAAATCCATTGGTTGGGTCACTTGGAGTATTTATTTCAAGGTAATAATTATCTTGACCTGTATGGGTATATTCAAGGGCTGTTTGATAATAAGTAAATCCTCCATATGCAATACCATCTTGTACATTTTGAACATTCTTATCAGTACTTGTTGCATAATCAATACAAGGAGAATTGGAAACTTTATAGCTAAGTCCAGGAGGTCCATAATTAAGAATAATATCAAGATCTAGTGCTTCTCCATTCACTGGGATGTTGTAATATAAGGAATGGGCATTTCCATTAAGATTTCCAGAGAGTAAATCAACACCAAGAGCAGCAGTAGTTGGTGGGGTAACAAGGGATACTCTAACATCATACATTTGAACTAATCCTCCGCCATTTTCTACACTAGCAAAGTATTCTCCATCGGTGAAAGTACAAGGAGGGACAGTACATTTACATTCATCATAGATCTCACACTCACAAAGGATGGTATAGCATGAGTCATACAAGTAGGCAAAGCCAGCATTAGCATAATCAGGTGTTGTGAAGATAATGTGTAACTCAAGGTATTGTCCATCAGCAACATCAGCTAAAACAAATGGATGATTGGTTGTTTCTCCAGGTGCATTGATTCCTGTATTAGGTGATCCATCTGGCATAATTGTTGCTCCTAAGTTGTCTTGAGAATTATAACTGAAATCTAAAAGTCCTGTGACAGGTGAATCTCCAATAGGTGAAGCAACAAGTTGAATATAAGCATAATCATATAGACAATCCCACTCACAATTTAATGTGCAAGAAGCAGTATCATCGGCAGCATAGTTTTCACCACAATAATCAAAACCACAATTTGGTTCATTGGTAAGAGGTACTTCACCAATAAATAAATCTACATCACCACCATTAAGACCAGAAACAAATAAGTCTAAATCTCCAGCTTGAGTTCTAGGAGGACGTGAAGCGATATATAAAGCAACTGTTGTATCTGCATCTGCAATACTGAATGAATATGGTAAAGTTACAGTAGCTGGTACAACTGAAATTGTATTCAAGGTAATTGTTCCTCCAGCTCCACCTTGAACTTCAATTAAGACGTCTGATGGTCCTGAACCACAATCAAAGGTACAAGTGTCTTGTGGACCACAGATAGGAGATGAACAATCAACTACAGATAGTTGACCTCGACTCACTGAAACTTCAAATTGTTCTTGTAAGGCATTTGCAAAGAAAAATTGTTGGGCATCTGAAGAAATTGATTGGGTGAAAGGTGCAGCGGTAATAGATGTAACAGGGAGATTATTGCTGGTAAATAAGGCACCAACAGCAGAAATAGTAAAATCAGGGGACAAAGGATTAGGATCGTCATCAACACGGACTCTAACCCAAAGATTTGTTGGATCATTGGCACTTCCATCGGGTTCTCTTCTTGCACCACATTGGAAAACATCAGGTTCTGTACCAAAGTTGGCATCAAAAATGTTACAATTATTATTTGGATCATAAAGTTGAATCTCAAGATCAGCTCCAGAAGCACTTGTAATTTCAACTTCAAATTCAGTCAATGGAGCAAGAACACCAGCAGGTACAGCAACTCTATAATAATAAACATCATCTTGTTGGATACCACTTTGACAAATTGGAGTATCAAGTAAAAGTGGAACTGGTGTGGGACTTTCAATCGAAAATTGGACAGTATAATCATTTCCTCCATCAGTTTCTACCCATACACCAAGAGGATAGTTAGGTTGGCTTACATCTGCTTCATAGCCTCCGTTCAAGATATCACAATAGCTAATTTCCAAGATCTCTGGGTCAGCACCATCAAAGGAAGTACTATCCCAGTCATTATCTGTGCAATATGGACTTTGAATTGAGTCATCATAATCTGAGCTAGCCATAACAGAGATTCCAAAATCAACGTCTCCATCACAAGTATTAATATTGGTAATTCTGAAAGAATCAAGAGGGGTCATTGTAACATATACTTTATAATATTGGATCTCATTATCACCAAAATAGTCAGTATCATCTCCAACATGACCAGAAACAGTAATAGAATCTCCAGATGTTAAATAATAAACAGGTGTATATTTTCTATCAACCATAAACCATTCAATATCTAAATTGTCTCCATCCAAATAATATTTTCCATATCTGAATGTACATGATTGTTCATATGAACCACCAAATTCAGAAGAAGCAAACTCATCTTGATCTTGTTCATAATCACTTGGATTTTCACAAGAAGGTCCAGCGAAAGCAGATAAACTTTGATCACCAGCATTTGACAATCTGAAATCCCAAACACCACCATCAGTTGAGAAAGTAAATTGATCCCAGATTCCATAAGCAGATACTTCAATAAGATAATAATCATCAAGGTCAAACAGTTGATCGGTATCATAAATTTGAGATGGAAGTTGAATATATTCATAAAGATCCAAAGATATTTGAACAGAGTATTTAAGAGAACTTTCTCTAAGAGAAAATAGATCAACTCCATTATATGGAACATAAAGTGTAACCACAGTCTGTCCTCCATAATATTCACATGGAATATAATTTTCACCAATATTATCATCATTCAAGTTTGACTGAACATTACAATTAGGTGCAGCCATTGGAAAATCTTCATTCAAGAACAAGTCAACAATGGTATTTTGGGCTGGATTTGTTGAATCTTTACAGAATACATCAACAGAGACAGAAGCTTCACCTAATTGTTCATAATTAAAACCAACAGTTGGCCAGTTAATGGTCCATTGATGGAATAATTCAAATTCATCAGAGAAGAATTCTTCAATAGTGAAGAAGGTTTGTGGGTTTAAATCAACATTAAAGAAATCTGTTGGAAGATTGATGACATTTGAGTAAGGTGATCTTACTTCAACAAGAAGTTGATAATTTGTAAGTTGTGGACCACTTTGAACTGTTGCATACCATAAACCACTTGCAGAACCTTCACAAGGATTAATAGAAATGAAACAACCATGGAACCATGAATCTAATGCAACTTGATTACTATCACATGTTAATCGATCACCTTGACCTTCACAATTACCATCAGGCCAAAGTGTTAAAGTTAAGGTATCTGTGCTATTAAAGGTACCATCAGGTTCAGTACCAGAAATAGATACAAATAATTGTTGATCAATAGTTAAACTTGGAATAGTGAAAGAATAATAAGCTTTACTCCCACCATTTCCAAAGTTGGTACCATCTCTAAGAACTGTTGGTACAAATGGAACACCTGCACTTAAATTTGGGATTCCAGTTAATGATTGAGAATGAGTACTATATTCAATAACTGTGTTTCCTAAACTTCCTGCAGTTTGAGCTCTTAATGCATAATAAACATCTGTTCCGACATAACTAGGTACAGTACTTCCATAAGGACCAGTACAATAAAACAGTTGGTTCTCAAATGGAGCACCAGGTGCAAGTGTTTGGGTATCATCTGAGCTTAAACATGAAGGATTCCAGTAACCACCAGTAGTTGGGCTACCTGCTTGACTACCAATATTTCTTTCATAAATAATATTGCTATTTTCTGAAGTCAAAGTAATATTAACAAAATCTCTTGATTGTTCTAAATCTTCTGTTGCTGCAGTGGGTTCTTGTAAATTAAATAAATTTAAGGTTGCAGGGGATGGGAATCCTGAAACTTGAACATGTCTATACCATTCAACATCATTACCATCACTAACTGAATCAATATCAGTAACATTTAAGAAGGTAGGAGTTGGTGAGGCTAATGTTTCCCATAATTGTGCAGAAACTTCAATAGTGAAATTCATTGGTGCGTTGACAGATGATCTAACACCCCAATACATTTGAGTACCACAAAGACTAACACCTTGTGAACATTGAGGAACTTGAAGTCGACAATCATTTGATGCTAGTCCTCCCATTGTACAACTGTAAACATTGGTTAAACAAGTATCTTGAGGATCATCTCCAGCAAATTCATTTCCAAATAAGACATAAGCTGTTACAGATGATGCTACTTGATTTTGAAGATCATAAGTGAGTGAAGCAGTGTTAGCTGTAAATGAATAAGATGTTTCAAAGAATGTAAAGTGTCTATCATCAGCTGGAGGATCATTAGGGAAATATAAAATATTATTGGCAAGTAAATTATTTGCTCCTGCTGATGGAACAAAAGATCTATCAGCTGTTGTTATATTTCTTGGTAAAATTGTAATTGTAACTGCTGCTGGTGCTCCAGTTGGATTGTAAATAGAAAAGAATCCAGTTTCTGGTTGATTATAACAAGGAATTGTGAATGTGCCATCAGGAATAATTGAAGCACCACATGAAAAACCAGCTGGATTTGCAACATTACTGTAATACATCTCAACACCAGCAGGAATAGTGAAATCATATTCAAGGAATAATTTTGGATAATTGGTCACATAAGAAATAGGTAAGTCAATTTGAATGTTGTACCATTCTTGATCTGGAACTGAAATTGGTGCAAGGCCACAAGTTCCGGCTGTTTCTTCAACACAATCGGTTTCAATATTCGCAGTGTCATTCAATTGATTCCAAAGAGTAGAGTTCACTGAAAGTTCAAAATCATAAGTGTTATCTGGGGCACCATTACTAGCAACAACTGTAATGTAAATTTCTGTTCCATCTGCTGCACATTTTCCAACTTGAACAACATGATTCAAAGCATTCAAACTTGAATCTGCAAATCCACCACAATCAACACCGGGTTGACCAACATCATTAGCATAAGTTCCATAATTAATAAAAACATCTAAATTTTGGGCATCAAGTGAATCAACTTCAATTTCAAGAACTTCATTATCTGCGAGTGCTAATAAGGTGGTTTTAAAATAAGTGGGTAATCTTCCATTACCATGTACACCTTGGTAATCACCATAGCTGGAATCAACTTCTACTGATGAAGTGTAAAGTGTATTTCTACTGACAATAGGTTCAAATGATCTTCTTGTTGCATTAACATTAAATGAAACTGTTGAACCATCAGTAGGGTCTGAGTTTCCTTGAAGAACAACATAATATTTCCCTGCTTGGAAGGCACATGGAGGTACTCTAATAAAACCACTATCTGGGAAAGGTCCACCATCATTATTATAGTCTTCACCATAAAAGTCACAAGATTCACCTGTAAAGTCACCATCAGGTCCACCAGGAACACCTTGTGAAAAATAAGCATCAACTCCATAAGAATTAATTGATTCAGAATCAGTTATATTGTAAAGAATGATATCAACATAAGCATCAGCAAAAGGTTGAACATCAATACTATAAATAAAGAATTGTTTATGAGCAACAGTTCCTGTTTGTTCAACCCACATATCATTTGTATTCAAAACATTTTCAGCTGCATTTTCCATTGGAATTGGTTCCCAGAAGGTTCTTACTGAGAAGGTAGTTGGATTATTGAAATCTCCATCTGTTACATAGGCTCCTAAATACCAATCTCCTGTAAAGTCTTCTCGATCTCTGTCACAAAGGGTTAATCTATCCAAACGAGAGTTTCCATCAGTGATTTGGAAGATATCAACATTGGATTCACAAGGACAAGGACCTGCAATACCTCCTCTATTCAAATAAAAGGTAACATCTCCATTTTCAACATTAGCGATTTCAACATAATAAATATATTGTTGTCTGATTTGTTCAATTAAAGTTGGATAAGCTGGAATATTAAATGTAAAATGATGAAATTCTCCTGGGAAAATATGTAAAGTGTATGGGAATCCATTAGGGGTAATGGTATCAACTCCATAGGTTGTAACTGTTAAAGTGTATGGAACTCCTCCATTTCCATAAGATCTTTGACTATCGAAATTTAATGATCCCAAAACTGAGAAATACCATTCAGTTCCATCTGGATATTTACATGGTGAGAATTCAATCCAAGCAACGCTCTCATCAAAATCAGCATAAATATTATCATAACATCCATCAAATCCACCTCCACATGGGTTATCAAATCCTTGTTCACCAGCATAATCTCCAATATTCACATATAAGTAAGGATTATCACTATTTTCTATTCCATTGTCAGTATAAAATTCAACTAAGACAGATTGACCAGCAGAAACAGGTGAAGCCAATTGATAAAAGTGATAAACATCTGATGGAATCTTAGAAATTTCAGGTTGTGTTGATAAAATAGGAACAAGTTGTGTATCATAAATATAAGCTTGAATGGTGTACTCAACAAATTTTCCAACAGAACCTCCTACACCACCAACAGCAGTAACTAACATGTAATATTCTCCATCATCAATTTCACATTCTGTAAATGGAATAATACAATAATCTTTGCCATTATCTCTACTAATGAAACAATTTTTTTCAAAACAACCATCATCATCTACAAAGTTATCTTTGTTCAAGTACACATCTAAATTCACTTGATCAAAATTGCTATCAGGTTCAGCAATTTGAGCAACAATTTGAACTTGATAATTTGTTACAACTCCATCAGAAATAACACCTCTATAATAATCATTTGTCCAGTCATTACCCCCTGCACCAGTATTGTAAATTTTTCCAGTAATCACATTATCAATATATAAAACATCTTGAATGGTTGGTGGGTCATATAATTCAACTGTAATAGAGTATCCTGCTCCAGTATTTTCAACAAAACCAGCATCAACATGAGCTGATACAAAATATCTTCCTGGTTGAAGTTCACAAGCTCCCCATTCAAGGTAGTAGGGTTCACCGAATTCTACTTGATCATTTGAATAACATGGACAGTCACCAGCTGGACTTTCAAACTTACCATAAAAGTCTACAGCAGCTGTTGATTCACCAGTAAGTCTAATTTCTAAGGATTGTCCAGGTTGATAAGTCTCTTCACTCAGATCATAATAATAATGATTCCACATAAAATCATAAACAACATCCGTTACTGTTTGTAAATTTGTAAGTTCTGATGCTTTTCTTAATTCAACATGAAAAGTATAAGGTACTTCATAACTGTATCTAACATCTGTACTAAGTGGATAAAATGCAGAGGTTCTTAAGATTGGAAATTCACCAGCATTACTATACTCATAAATATCACAAGGTGTTAATGAAAATCTTGCACTTTGTGTCAGATCTTCAAATTCATTAAAAGCAAAACATCCAGGAGTGGGTACTCCTGCATATTCATTACCAAAATATAAATAAGCTTCTCCATTATCACCTGGATATTGTTCTCTTCTATACCAAGTAAGTGTTAAAACTGAATCATCATCAATAGTTAATGTATCAGTGTCTATGTGATAATGATTATAAACACCATGAGTTAAAGTTGAAGCATCTTCATAAATCATTGGTTGTGGATTCCATTTTGATGTTTCATCTGTAACTAATGTCATTTCTGTTGATGAAGTAGATAAAACTGTAACATTTAAACCAACTCGAATCAATCCATCATTTGGATTATCAATAGAATCTCCATATACTGTTATAAACCATGGGGCAGCTCCATCATAAATATAATCACATTGATCATAAACAATTTCACAAACTAGATTTCCTCCAATTTGAACTGAACAAGATCTCATAGGATTCAAACCACATCTTTCAATAGGATCTTGTCTTGCAAAATGAGGTCCTTGTTTTGCATAAACAGTAACAGCTCCATTGGCGATTCCTTCCAAAGTAATTAATAATTGTTGTTCTGTTAAAGCAGGATTAGGTAAATAAAAGTAAAGTGATTCATCTTCAGCAATATTAATCTGTTGAGTTGATGCACGAACTTGTGTTCCAACAGGTGCTAAACTTATTAATGTTGCTTCATCTGATTCAACTTCAATGGTAATTGTGTAATTATAATTGACATCTCCATTTTGAGGAAGTAATAGAACATAATAATCACTACTTTGGTTAATCAAACATTCAGCAATTTCAATGGATGGGTCAATTGCAGCTCCTGCATCATCAGAAAGTTCATAGTCTGCAAAACCTCCCATACAAGTTGGATTCAGTGACACTGTTCCAAGTATATCTTTTCTTGCAAAGATAGGAACAAAATCTTGACCAACTGCAAGACCGATTCCATTAAAGACAGGTTGAACTGTATCATTGGTTGAAAAACCTGATGCTGTAACTGTAAGTCTTGGATCTCTATTTACCCATGCAACTGTGGTTGGGTCAAATGTGAATCGATGAATAAAGAAGTCTGATGGTGGTTGTTCTGATGTAAGTCCATTAGCAACAGTAAGTGGACTGAAGATATTTTCATATGTGGTTGTTCCTGGAACTGTTGGAATTGGAACAACATTTTCTGAACCATATAAAAATCCAATAGTATAATTATGAATACCATCATTAGCTGCTAATGAATTTGATTCAAGAGTATCCACTTCAAAATATAATGCTCCTGGTGAATAAGAACAATACGTTGTGTCAGTGTAAACATTATTTTCTTGGGGATCAAGAGGATCAAATAAACACACAGTATTTGGTGCACAAGGCTGTTCAGCAAGAAGTTCTCCTGAAAAATCACTAAACAGAAAATCATTGGCAGGTGTTGGATATTGACCAGTAAGTACACCATAATTCACATTATCCACAGCACTAAAGTGATCAAAAAATATTCCCCACCATTGATAGGTTGACCCACTCAAATCTGCAGCAGGCATATTAAATTGATAGAATTGAACATTACACTGATACAAGAAGGATTCAATTTCAGCATAAGGGGCTGCTGCTGTAACTGTTAAAGTTGAAGCAAGTGCGGGAGTGTATACTTGCCCACACTCGTAAAGCCCAAAAAGCAAAGTAATAATCAAAACCAAAATTATTTTTGGCATTTCTAAACAAAAACTAAATAATCTCAATATAATGAGTTAAATAAATAGGAATCTAAGATACTTAGATTTGTTAGTTTTTT
>Ga0115099_10704151_pt1 | contig 9923 bp, 15 predicted proteins | sample MBTome_FD_89017 | JGI IMG/M metagenome (GOLD analysis project Ga0115099, IMG submission 89017) | Marine eukaryotic communities from Pacific Ocean to study complex ecological interactions - MBTS_20Mar14_M2_3um Metatranscriptome... | ecosystem: Environmental > Aquatic > Marine > Oceanic | place... | reverse complement strand
CCATTAGGTGCATTTGACAGTACAGGTGAGGCAAACATAAACCACTTCTGACTTACATAGTTGTAGAGTCGTTGTGCCAACTCTGGGTCTAGTTTATCTTTGTACGTACTCCATGCAGTGGCTGCACGTGCATATGCTTGTTGTGGTGAATCTTCTTTTTCAGTTAAATAAAAATCTTTCAACATTCCTACTGCGTAATCTGCGAGTAGATCATCCATAGATTTATTAATTTTTATTTTCATATTTTATCCGTATTTTGAAAGTGTCTTATTTTTTTGATCATGTAATCCATCCGTTCTACCGAGTCAACTATCCCCTCGTTGTCCATTAAGACGGATAACGGTTGTTGTGGATTACATATAAACCTGTGGGGGTGAAGATATTTATCATCGCAAGAGTCTACAGGCACATAAAACAAACGACTGCTCAGTCCCATTTGGTCGTAAGTATCTTGCATAGTATGTATCCATGAGGTATCTTGTCCCTCACGAATAAAGATGACATTATCTCCGTAGTCTACAAATTCTGACAAATTTATATTCCTTCTGTTGGTTTTTATTAGGGGGTATTATATCACTTTGAGCGTGACTTGTCAATAGCCCTTGAACCAAACCAGAAAGAAATAATTGCAGCAAAGATTGCCTTGGTGTCATCGTCCCATAGGACGTTTAATGCTTCCGACAATTCCGCACCTTTACTGAGGGTGTCATTCAATAGACTGACCTCAATAGTTACGAACAATGCAAAGAAAGCATATGTGATAACTGGACGAACAGACTTCTGAAGGCCTGCAATGAATCCAGTTGATTTTGAGATTGCGATATCGTGATCGACCAATCGTTGATGTTCTTGATCAGATGCTTGTTGTTCATACATCTTGATGTCTTGATCAAAACCCATCTTGCGGAGTTCCGCCATGTGGGTCATTTCTTCAAGTTTAAATTTATTCTGTGCTTTTGTCTTAAAGTGATCCATGATGCCCGGCACTACCGATCCACCAAATCCTAAAAGACTACCTAACATTCCACTCATCATGGTAATTCACTCCAATTCGTTATGCGCTGTCTTTACCCATCATGCGCTTTAATATTTTTTCCATATCTTTACGTTTTATTTTTCTATCATACTTCTTACGCATGACAACAGTGTTAGAGTCATCTCCTGTACCCGCCACTGATGAACCAGTAGCATTGGTAGGTGCATCCTCTAGAAACTTTTTAAAACTTATCATTACTTAGTCCCTCCTTATACGGGCGATCTTACTACTTCACCACCGCCGCCGTCCCATTGAGCAACATCATATTCAGCGAAGGGGTTTTGGAAATCTTCTAAAACAAAAACGTCACCAGATTCATCATTGGTAGTCTGCGCTAGATTATCAATATAGATAGTCCAAGCATCAGTACCGTTACCCAATTGTGTTAGGTCATTAAAAAATGAAATCTTTTTCTGATCCAATGGCATTTCACCAGTGAAGTCAAATGATAATGTTTCCCAACCACTGCCAGTATGACTCGATGTACGTACAATATCCGCAGTATCAAGTTTCAAAGTAATGTCTCTAGCTTCTGCTGAGTGGATCGTGACAGACATAACTTCACCGTTAGTCGGATCAATTGACGTATCCAGATCAATAGACACACCAGCATATACTTGTCCGTCACCCTTGATAAATCGAAGTGACCACATTGTACCGTCCGAATCCTCGGGCCAATTTTTCTTCCAGCCTGGTTCTGGGGATTCTTCCCCTTCTTGTACCTCTAAAAGTCGCAACAACGATGAATTGACTTCCCACGTTTCTAACACACCTATGTCATCACCAGTCTTGCCATTTTCCGTGTCCGTCAAATATTTCTGTATTTTGAGCATCAAGTTATGTTCATAGTAATAAGCGTAATCATCTCTAGGGAGTAGACTATCGAGAATTGGACTAGTATCCATCCAACCTTCAGTGTCGCTGTTCATACACCATACAAGTTTTGGTCTAATCTTCTCAACTAACTTTAGATCGTGTTCCAATGTTTCGACCCCACCGTCTATAACAACAAGGTCGTAACTACCTAAGAGAGGATCTAGAATATAGTTATAATCAACTGACGAAACGATTTCGTACTGATATCGGTCAAGAAACCAATCCTTTAACTGGGTCATGTTTTTTTCAATATGTGGACTAGTGTCAAGGTCTATAGAAGTAACATTAGTCTTTTTATCACAAGCCAACCAATGAAGAGTACTTATACCGACACCAGAACCGATTTCTAAAATATTTATTTCTCGGTCATGATCAGGGTTATCAGGATCTTCCATATCAGAGTACATATATCTACAAAATTTTACTATTTGTTCAAATAGATAATAATTATCTTCGTGATATGCGATAGAATGAGTAGGATTAATATTGGGAGTTTTTACCTCGTCAGTCTCTAATTCTTCCAAATATAAAATTAAATTTTTGAAGTTAATTTTGTTATCCATCGTTTACCTCGTTATCTCGGATACACTTATGTAAATTGATTGTCCAGACTTCTCATGGACTGCTTCATAAATGTCTAATCCAAGAACATCTGTAAATGGTGCGTTGTTATCTTCGGTTACACGAACCCTATCACCTTTACTGACAACCTCCGCACATTTAGTTGTCATACTATCATGTTTCATTTTATAGATGCCAGGCGATAGTTTGTTACCTTCGGTCATAAACCATTGATGATCTTCTGCGAGAACATCTAGTATATCAATTCCTGTCTTCTCGTGAATCTTCATCAGGTTTGTTTCTGAAAGTTCACCGTGTTCTTTAATTAGTGCAAGTGCGGCACCATAACGTGCAACTGCTGACTGACCGCCTGGCACTTTTGCCATGATTCTTTTTATATTGAAAACAAGTCTATGGAAAGGAGTGTAGTGCGAACGATACGCTTCACGATCATCCATACTATTAGTATTGAAATCTTTATTCTTCTTACCGTCTTTGTCAATAATACCTTTCTTAAATGCATCGGTATCTTCGAACTTGGTAACAAGTAGTTTTAGGAATCTAATTGTATAGACTAGATCCGCTGCTGATTTTAAAATTCCCATTTTATATTCTCAAAGGTTTTAATCTATTTATAATCTGGCGATCTCTCGCAGACGTTCAATTACAAATTTATCCATCTTAATCCCAGTAAACTCCTCATTCTTTAATGCACGGAGGTATACTAGAAAGGGTTTGAGTGCAGGCCAATGATCTAGTTGAATCTTCTGTGCCAACATCTCTATGGTAGGTTCGTTACCAAAAACATTCAGTAATACAATCAGATGATTGAGTATCAGTCTTTCTGAGAGGTGACCCATAGAATGGTATCGATTAAGTAAACGTTTGATATACTTGAATCGCTTGAGGTCTTCGAAAAATTCATCCTCGTCTATACAGTTAGGACGGTGATAGTGTTTAGCTGCGAATAAAGTAAAGTTCTTTTGAGTGAGTTCCATATATTACATATCCAATCTTTTATACTCTGGTAAATTCCAAGCTTTAATCTTATTGTATTCTTCTACTAGATTGTTATCCTCTATGTAATCCATTATAGGAATAATCCACGCATAACTTACTCGATCATTTATGGGATCATAACTTCTCGAAGCTACTATACTTTCATGGTCTAGTTGTCGGTACACGTAAGAATACGGATATTTCTTGCCTGGTCTTAGTTTAGACTGAGGCATTTCATCATGTGTTACCATATTTATGATACCTTTTTTAGCCATATTCTTCATTCGTAAGAACTCAAAGGTATCTTCACCTATAACTAATCTTTCATCAAAATTAACAAGTTCAGCAGCCTTCCTAGAATAAAAAACCATGCGAGTAAAAATCTCCCTCACATCATTACTTCCGTTGCCAAAATCCCAACAAAACTTTTCAAAGTCGCATCTAACTTTCGCCCACTCGTATATAGTGTCCCACATATCTTTAGGCCAATTCCTAACCTTTATATCTTCATAATGGAAGAACGGATTTAACATACGTTCATGGGTATTTCTGGTTCTTACCCAAGGCATAATTCTTTCATATTGAATGCATTTATCGTTGCCATTTTCGTCTACTCTAAATTTAATAGCGGTTGACATCCACTGGTTCTTCAGACAGACGATATCTGGTGCATTTTCAGATTTAGCAAGACTTGTATATAGATCGTAACCATACTCAGTAATCTGATCATCGCCGTCTACTTGAACCATATAATCATTATCTGATTCCAGAAACAACCTTATAACGGCATTTTTCCCCATAGCGGGTTTTCCGTTAGATTCTGTTACGTAGTATTCGATAGAATTTTCTTGACAGTATGCCGAGGCCTGATCAACGAAGTCGTTATTTAGAGAATTAATAACGACTACTTGATCTTTGAATGGTATCGTTGCTGCATGATTTTTTAAATATTCTAACTTTCTATGAACAAGAATATAGAATTTCACTAATTGTCCTTTATTATATAATTTCTTTTATTTGACTCACTAGTTTTGCTTTACTTAGCCTACGGTCTAATTCAACACCGTATTGACGACCTAAAGCTTCTAACTCAGTCTTGGTCATCTCTTGTAAGGACTTTCCACCTACAGGCGCCTCAGTCAATAGAGACGCTTTAGGTTGAATAACTTCTTCGGTTACACCAAAGAATTCATCTATCTGACTTTGAGTGAACCCACTAGATATATAGAGTTCACCTGTTACTGGATCTTCCCAACCACGAAGAGTTGGGACTGCATTTGCACACCAGCCTGGTGCTTTTAGTTTAGACATAATATTACCCTCAATATTTTACTTACGTAATTGTTCCAAGGTACGTTTAATCAATTCAGATTCTTCCTTAACACCCTTGGGTTTAGGATCACCATTAGCATTGTCGCCTGGACGTTTCTTAGGTGATGGGCCACCTTTCCCTGCTTTGGTAGTTTTATCTACTGCATCATCATAGTTGTCTTCAATCTTCTTGTCAGACTTCTTATGAGCATCAATAAATTCTTTAGACTTAGGTGACTCTTTAGAATCAATCGCTTCACCTTCAGCAGTGTCCGCAGTCTTCTTCTCAGTAAGTGCAACAAGTGCTTCCCACAATGCATCAGATGCTTCTTGGTAACCTTCAGAGGCCATTGCTTTAGATACCGCTTTACGTCTCTTGTGTAAGAACTTGTCTGAATCGTCTACATCACCATCGTTGTCGATGTCTTTGTCTTTACGATCTTTGAACTTCTTTTTAGTCGCTTTAGGTTGAACCTTATCTAGACCTTCACCATCGTCAGACTTGTCGTTGGTGTTGTCTTCATCGATAGGTGGTTCTTCCTTCTCGTCATCTTTCTTTTTCTTCTTGACTGGTTTCTCGTCATCGTCAGACTTATCGTCTACGTCAACGTCTTTACCAGCAGGAACTGCTTTCTTACCGTCCTTCTCTTCGTCATCAGCTTTCTTCTTACCGACAGCCGCTTTCTTCAGAAGTTCAGGATCGATATCTTCCGATACCTTTTCCTCTATACTAGTAAGACCATCATCGTTCTTAGATAGTTGTTGTTGCATTCTTTTGATGTTACCACCTTTGAATTGGATATTCAACATTGAGTCTCCACCTGTAGGTGTCTCAACATCAATATTCTTACCGCCATTCTTTTTGATAAGTTCAACGAATCGTTTTTCGTCACCTTTACGGAACTCACCTCGTTCGTATTCTCTCATCAAGGTGCCTTCGTTTACTTTACCAGAGACAACCTCAGCATATGCCTCTTTCAACCTTTTAATATCTGACATGTTGTCTCCTATTGACTTAACCAGAAGTAGTCAATAACAACACCAACTGTTGCAACTGCTACTAAGTATACTATTGAATTAATGATTTGCACTGTACGTGCGTTATCGTCTACCTTTTTCTCAATCGCATCTAACTTTTGAGAAAACTTATTCATTCTTTCGAAATGATTATTGTGATTGTTCTCGATAGCGATTAACTTCTCCTCCGCACGGGCCAGAGAGATCATGGCATCTGAGAGTTTATCTATCTTCTCTTCGATACGATCTAAACGTTTTTGGTTTGTATCTGCTGCCATTACTTCATCTTTCCCATTTGATTTATACTATTTATACTTCTATGATACGCAATACTAACGTATCTGATCCTTTTATTAGTCGATGGTATTCCATCTTGTTTATACTATAACTATATCCTTCAACTATCTCAACTGGTTCTTCATTGTCCATTTGAAGTTGCCAATCGTGTCCTTCCATGACTATAATCTTTCGGTCTCGTTCATCCCTATGCCAGACCAATTCTTCTTCTTCTACGTGTAACCCAAAAGTTCTTAACCTACTGCCATCATGTAATTGTAACTCAAGATAAGGTCGATCTACCAAAAGAAACTCCCGCCACCCGACAGTCCGAGTTGTTTTGCATATCGTGGTAAACGACATGCCCAGTATGCAGCGGTCATACGATCATTCTGTTGGTCACACTTGTGACGTGCAGCGAATGACTTACGTGCCTTTGGATCATTCAACTTAACTTTAAGTCCAGTTGTGTCACCCCAAGAGATCTTCTTGATGTTACCTGTAGAAGGATCTTTGACGTGTACGTAATACTTCTTAGGGCCACCCGCTTTAGGTTTACCCAGTTCTGGTTGTTTCTTGTCTTCTTCGAAGATACAATCCAACGCAACATTCTCTCCGTTGAACTCTGCAAACTCACCGAGGTTAGACTCCATGATGTCTACTTCAGATGGGTCGATCTCTAGATTGCCAGCATAGTAATCTTCTCGACACTGTCTCCAGTATTCAAAGTATGCCTCAGAACCAACACGGTAGATATTGTTCTCTACTAGGTTGGATTCTGATCCACAATTACAATGGTCGTTAAAAGATTTCATCCAGTTCTCCGAAATATTTTGTTTCTTCTTTATTAAAAACTGTCGTTGGTCTCTCATCAGGAGATCCGCCAAAGACAGATTCTTCTATAATCTTTTTCTGTAACTCTATAAGACTATCAATTTCATAGAGTTCTGGTTCAATATTTTTTACAACGTGAGCCCACTGTCCACTAGTCACACGAGATAAGTAAGGCAATTTACTAAAAACTATTATCGGTTTACGAAAAATTCTTGATATGACATTACCCATACCCTCATATCCTATACACATCTTAGCGTTAGCTATGGTTTCGAATATCTTTTTTCCGTTATCCCTATACGATATACGTTTTAACTTATGCCCATTCCTTTCTAATTTTTTCAAATACATTTCCATTGTATTCCAACCTACAGGATCTTTTTCCACTCTTACTGGTGACCTATTCAACTCGGTTGTCCAAACAGCAATATAATCCCCTTCCTTACTTTCTCTCTTTGGTTTCAAATCAGGAAACCCTAACCATTGTGAAACAGAAATATTTCTTTGATACGCTAATATTCGAGTTGTATGGGTATTAACTAACTCGTCTGATACTGTACCTTCTTTTGTATGAATAAAACTAACCTTTACATTGTCTGGTAAATTCAGTTCTTTCAAAACATTACGTACAACGGTTGCATCATCTCTGTAATTCCAAACTTCCTGTCCGTTTTTCCACTCAGGACGTTTCAAATATTTAGGACATACCATCCAAAATTTTGTCGAGGTTGGAGAAGCAAAAATAATCTTACAACATTTATTGTAAATTTTTGCTAACTCACCAGCGTAATAAACAGACCTTAGAATATCCCCATAACCACCAGCATCAACAAGAAAGAATAATTCGTTAAGTTCCTTGTTCTCATAAATCCCTAGACTTTCTAATGGCATTTTCCTATAGTCACGTAAATCACGTTGATGCATTCCATCGTCATATAAATTATAATATAGGTGTTTCACTTTATTTTAGTTTCAATGCCTTTTGTAAATCCTGTGGACTCTTTGAAGCCATATTTGCAAACTTCAATTTAAGATCATTTCTCTTAATACTGTTGTACTTCATCAGTACCGCTTTGGCAAGATTCTGTTTCAAGTTTACTTTCTTACCATTCGTGAACTCAATCACTCCACCCTTGGGTAGATCTGCGACTCTGCGTAACTGAACAATGATGTTCTTATCTGCCGCTTTACGGTCATCTGCCGTTGCCTTTACATCGTCATCGTCAGCAGCGTCTTTACCTTGTTTACCCATTGCACGGAACGCATCACGTCTTGCGTTCTCTAGAATACTCTCTTCAAACAACTTTGCAGCCTGTTTGATACTTAGGGTTTTGATATCACCGAATTGATTCTTGGTTCTAACAGTAACCTTACGACCACTTAGATCCAACTCAAGTGCATAGGTCTTACCATCCTTACCACGAACGTTCTTGATTGCAGCTTCGTTTACTTCAGGTTTGTCGTGAGTGTAACCCATCTTTGCATACTTGTCATGATCTGCCTTGGTATTTGCATCGTACTCTTTACCAGTCTTGGGATCATACATCTTGTGAGGTTTGAACTCTTCTGCCATCTTGAATGGTGCTTTCTTACGGATAGTTCCCTTACGTAATGCATCACCAATTAGTTTACCTAAAGTAGAACTATTGTATCTTTTGTACTTGGGCATAGACAATAGAACATCTTGTGCTTGACTATCAGACTTACCTTTCTTCTTGAGTTGTTCGTAGTCTTTAAGTAGATTACGGTTCTCATCAAGTTCTACAGACTCTTCTACCGACTCGTTCTGTCTCTTGAGTACTGCCGCCACTTGTTTGTGTTTGGATAGACCACGTTTGATCTTCTCGATTGCCTTGACCGCACCAGACATGTTACCACCAGCATATCGTTTGTCAGATGCAACACCTACTGCCATCTTGATATCTTTAGGTGAGAAACCTTCGTCAAGAACCTCTTCGTTACGCTTACCTTTCTGATATGCTTTGTACGCTTTACGTCTTTCGGCATCTTTCTTCTTCTCAGCAGGAGTCATCTGAGATACAGGTTTTCTACCCTCTTCCATCGTAGACTCGATATACATGTTCAACTCGTAACGCTTGTTATCTAAGTTCGCAACTTGGATATGTGCGTGACGGTTCTTCTTGTTAGTCTTCAAGATATACTTGTTGGTCTTACCCGAAGATGGTTTCTTCGGCCCAGTCGCAACCTTGTTGTCGATATCATTCTTATCAACCACGTAACCTTTCTTCTTTGCATGTGCATATGCGTGTTGCATCGCACTAGAGAAGTCTTTGTGGTATAAGTCGTAACCAGAAGAAGACTTTGCTTCCCTAATTTGTTTGAAAGATTTCATTGTTATGCCAGATCCTTATCGTGGTTCAGTGTGCCTTTTTTCTTTTTAACGATGAACGCATTTACTCGTGCATGTCCCCATTGTTGTGGAGTGGTGCCTGGCCTGTGACCAGTCTTCCATGCCGCTACTCCACGGTTATAAACTTTTTTAAGTGTGGCAGGTGATATGCCAGACTTCTTTGCTTTCGCAGCAATACCATCCGAACCTTCTTTGAAGTCGATCGTATCGTACATCGAATATCTTTTTTCTTCTAAGTATTTTTTGAAGTTGATCATTTGGTTTCTCTATTCTTCTTTTTAGTTGCAGCCAATCTAGCACGATCCAACATACGATCGTGTTTTGCTTTATCTGATTCTTTCTCTCTATCGATTGCATCTTTCGCAGTCGCAACCGCATCTTCTTTCTTCAACATCGCAGGGTTGGTTGCCAGATGTTTAGGTAACTTACCCTTGTCGATTAACTTGTGAAGTATTCTTTGTAATTCTTTTCCGTCAACACCTGTTGCACCAGCCGCTCTTTGGATACCAACTGCACCTTGTTTTGGATTCTTACGTCTCCAATCAAGATACCAACGAACTGCTTTCTGGTATGCTTTCTGTTTTAAGCCAGGGATCTTAGTTGCAAGACTCATCGGAATACTGATAGACTCATTGATTGCTT
>Ga0115099_10132493_pt1 | contig 9928 bp, 6 predicted proteins | sample MBTome_FD_89017 | JGI IMG/M metagenome (GOLD analysis project Ga0115099, IMG submission 89017) | Marine eukaryotic communities from Pacific Ocean to study complex ecological interactions - MBTS_20Mar14_M2_3um Metatranscriptome... | ecosystem: Environmental > Aquatic > Marine > Oceanic | place... | reverse complement strand
CGTTTGTAATTAAATTACTAATCTCTTTAGTTTTTTGATTATAAGCAGTTGGGAGTGAATTGAACACTCAAGACTAGGATATGAACCTAGGATACGACCACGCTCCAACTGGTAAAATTTGGGATTAAAAGAGTTAAAAACTTTCAGAATGTTTACCTTAATTGTTGTGTTTAAAAAATTAGGAGAAATACCGAATTAACTTAATAAACGACGTATTTAAGGACGTAACCATAGATGAAAGAGTACGGGTTGTCTTAATATCAGCGGTAGTTTGGCTATTTCCAGTAACGAAACGAGAATATAAACTAAAAATAAAATTTTTAGTTAAAACGAGACTAATAATGAACATTATTGCAATAATTAATGTTGCATAAGCGTCTACGAATTCATATAAACTTTCACAGCACATAGCGATAGTACTTCCTTCAGCTGAATGGTATAAAAAAGGGGCGATAGCGTAGTTCGTAAACTGTAAAAGTTGCGCTTTAGCAAATAACATTTAATAAAGTTTGTATAGTTGTTTAAGGAATGGATCGTTTGTAAGTACATCCAAGTCTCGTTGATGGATTTTTAAATCATCTAGAGTTTTTTGAGGAGCACTAATCTTCAGAGTCGTACCCTCACTTGTAACTTCGTGAGTTATTGTAAACAGTTGTAAATTTTTTCGTTGAGAAACAAAAATTAAAAAAGATAAAGCAAGGGGTCGTTTATCTTGGAAAAAAAATAAAATTGTTTCTGGTCAACTCATTTCCATATTTACATGTCACAACCGATCTCGTATTTGAAATCCTAATACGTAATCACCTCAACCTTTAAAGAATCTTGTAAAGGCAAACAATTTCCTATAAGGAACGCGTCTACTTTTGAGTGACTTACACGCCGTATTATACAACATAAGTCATTCAAAAAATAAACTTCACTCCGCAGCAATAAAGTCATTGATAGGGTCTTTAATAAAACTTCTTCGCTTATATCAAATCACACCTCATCGAAAAAAAGGCTTCAGGTATACTCAGCATCAAATTCAAAGGTGGTAAATTTCGACGTACGCAAGCATCAACGATTCGACTAATAGGCAGGCAATTTTAAAGGCGGCTTGCATTCCATCAACAATTTCAAATGGTCCAGGAATTTGGTGCACAATAAAATAGGTTACCTGTTCTTGAAAAGCAATCGAAAAACACATATCAATTCCTGCAAAAACATCAGGTAAGGGGGGAGTAATACGATCCAAAAACAGTAATAGTTCTGAATATCACTCAGCCGCTCCTACTAAGAGGTTATAACAAAGGGGGACTAATGTTTGATTGATTCAATAATCGATACGAGGATTTAATGGAATTTCTTCCACTAAAGTTGAATAAATAACCATGTCAAGAATAATAATAAACAGGGTAAGGAGCTCTCTCCAATATTTTTTAAAAAAGTTGAACACATATAAACATACAAAAAATTTAAATATTGTTATACCAAGCATCGATTCAGTATAACGAGCGGGGTAAAGGTTGTTGACGCGTAAAAAACTTATAAAGATAAAACTCACTAAAAGACTCTTTAAAGTCAACTAATACTCAAAAAAACTCTCGGTTTAAACAATCGGGGTAGAAAAGACAAACATCTATAAAATATAGAACTGTTAAACACACAATGAACTTTACGAAATATTTACACACTTTTCCGTAGTTAATAAAATACATCAATTAAAACCTCTTTTGAACGTAATCACGACCAAACCACAGTACAGAAATTGTTAAAACTGTTGTAAAGTTATTTTCAATTAAAACAAATAATTGAACTGGACTAGACGCCAATTGATACAAACTTACCGTATGGGAGTGGGAAAAACACAACAAAAATGTCGGAATAGTTGAAGTGTTAGAATAGAGTGAAAAATTTCAGGTCGTTAACGTAAAATTACCTCACTGTTTAAATAAATTAAATTCTTCCAGAAGTAACGTATCTAAAATTTGGATCGGGTTTAAGACTATAATCTCTGTGTTAATAAGTGAAAGTAAGTTTTCTCCCCCAACCTCTCACGGTAGAAGAAAAATTGAAGAGTAAGAGAGGAGATTAAGTAGTCAAAATAGGATTAACCAGAAATGAAGTCGATTAACAAAGTAAAGGGTTGAGGTAGTGAAGATTAGTAGAAAATAAAAATGATACGTTAAACTCGATAAGCATAAAATAGTTACCGAACTTTTAAAACTTATAAATCTAAAAACTCACAAAAACGTTAGGAGGAGAAAGAAATTGAATTTTATGAATGTTAAGTGTAAATTTAAAAAATTTCAACCTACTAAATTGTAAATAAAAAATCCTACGAGAGGGTAGAACGATAAAAAAATAATTCCTAGTCAGTAGCAATAAAAAATTAGCCACAAATATGACCAATATAAGTTATACGGTTGTAACGTTACGGAACGTATTTGTAATAAACTTCAATAATTTTGCACAAATCTTCCGTACTTTCGTACGATATACCAACATAAAAAACTTAAAAATATTAACATAACTATAAAAAATAATTTATTATTAAAGAAAAAGAAAAATTTAACACCGAAATTGTGCGAAACAAGGTCAAAATTGAGTTGAATAAAAAAATATAAAATCAGGGTTGTTAAAAGAAATAAGACTTGCTCATAGTATATACTTAGTACTTGATTTAAACTCGTTAGTTTATGGACATGATATAACGGTATCAAAAAAAATACTAAGCCAAAAACTTCAGAAGCGTCTCAATTTCATCAACCACCTCACGTCCCTTCTTGAAATGCTCACCAACTCCCTAACCATAATGCTATAAAAATTAACGTTAGCATCAGAGACGAAGACCGATGAACACGTGCACTAAGTCAACTATAGGTATATAGCTTTCGTGAAATAGTCTGCTCGATTAAAGTTAAATAGAGGGTTCCGAAAAGTAAAATCGTACTGGTATAGAAAATAAAAGGGTGTATTTTATTTAACGTATTTGTTAGTAAAAGGTTAAATTCGAGTAAATAAGGATTTAATAGTAAGAGTGAACTGTTGAAAACTAAAAAATCAAAAAACTCTATATTATAAAAAAATACAAAAATACCAAAACTTCAAAATAGACGTGAGATAAAAGTGTAAAAAAATAAGCTAAAAAATAATGTAAAAAAAAATGTCGGTAAATACAAAAAACTTGTTCAAAAAAAAAAATACATATTTAAAATTGAATCGTTTAGGTTTAATCTATTATAAGTATCTGGAAAGTATCCAAATCCTGTATTGAAAATATTTAGAAAAATGTAACAACCTAGGAGTAAAATTAGGAAATAGACGTTTAAACTTACTATTTTAGTAGTATAACGGAGTATAGGTTCTTGGTTAACGTTGTTAATAAAGATGAATAATCAAATAATACCAAATAATTAAATGATCATACAAAAGTAATAAAGAATCGCTAAACGACAAGGTAGAATTGCTAAACTCTAATGCAATTATAAAATACATCAATTCAATAATACGTATCGTGAGTCGTTAAAAAAATAGGCGGTAAAAAAAAGAAATATTCTAGAGCAAACCACCCTCCTCAAAAAAATAAGACTCAATGGACGGACGAAATTACTAAATGAAAATATTCTGCTAAGTAGATTATAAGTAACATTGTTCCACTATACTCAACAGCATACCCTGCAACGACTTCAGACTCTGTTTCTGCATGATCAAACGGTGTTCGTTTTGATTCAAGTAAGAACAAAATAATAAAACCCGATGCCATAGGACTGTATAAAAAAAAAAATCAATAAATGTTTTGCGCTAGGACAAAATCATGGAAATTAACGGACTGAGCACTTAAAACCAATAAAGAATACACGATGGTAATGAAAATATCTAAAGAAATTACGTGTACTAAAGAACGCATTGTTCCGATAATTGCATAACGTGACTGACTAAGTAACCCCACAATCGTAAAAAAAATATTTCCGAAGAGGATGAGGATTAAATGATACAAAACCATCGAATCTAAATTTTCAAATAACATCATCGAAGGTCCTCAAATAAAGTTTTGGGAAAATAATAACTGCGCTACGAATGTTAAAGCGAGGAAAATGGGAGCCAAAGCTGTGGTAGGTCGTGGAATTAAAAACGTATCTTTTGACATTAATTTAAATAAATCTAAAGCGATTTGAAATGCTCCGTTTCGACCCATTAAAGTAGGACCCATACGACGCATTGCGTAAGCTAAGACTTTTCGTTCAGTTAGGATTAGGATTAAAGTAAACAATACTGCTAATAAAGCTATTAATAAACTACTATCACTCAAAAAAATTAAATATTTATAGGATAAATAGGTAAAAAAAATATCAAAAACTAATTAGTAAAAATACGACAATAAAAAAAAAAATTGTAATAAATAGTGTTTGGCCGATACTTGAAAACTCAAAAATTGAATTTTTATGACCAGGCCATACTATTAAATCCAAATAAAAACGAATAACTCAATCATAAAATAATCGCTCATTAACAATATAAGCGGAAATAATTAAAAATCGTCGCGTTCATTTGTCAACAACTTTCTTTTGTAAAAAATCTAGTAACAAACCTTCTTGTCAAATTAGTTCATTACGTAAAAAATAATCTTTTAAAAAAAGTTTTTTGGAAAAAATTTGCCCACACCTGATTTTGGGTTAAAGTAACGGTATTGATTAAGGTGTTGTAGTTGGAGAAAAACTTTTGTAGAAAAATAATTTAAAATTTTTACATTTTAAGATTATAGTTAGTATTATTAAACTTGATTAAAGCTGTCTCTTTAGTTTGATTAAGTTGGGTATAACGTGTAATCTTATATTTAGTTTTCATTAGAGCGCGAGTCGACAACGTCTCTACATGACTACTAAAGGTTTGTACAAATTTAAACGCATAGTGTTCAATTATATCTAAGTGATGTAAAAATCATCCTAGATATAAATAAATATACTGATACGAAAATTTAACTCAAGGGTTACCGACGTAACCACCTTCAGGTTCATAATAGTAACGACCACAAGGTAGCATACTCGCTGAACAATATAAGGAAAACATAAAAAACATAAACGCACTAGTTTGTAAAATTGACGATTGCATCGGAATACTTGGGCAGTATGTATGATTTGTATTGAAAAAATTATAAATAAGTGGTAATGTTGAGAGTAAGATAAAAAATAAGGCCATTCACATAAGCCCTTCGTAATGAGACGGTGCTGCCACAAGTAATCCCATTAAAGGTCGGAAATACCAATGAGGCGCGACGGCATAAAAACGAATCTCATTTAATTCGGAAATATTTCACCGCTCGAAAAAAAAGTAATTAACAGTCGAAGGTGTGAAATGATGTAATCAAAAATATAAAAAGACATACAATGTTCAATACCACGCATCTTGTAATTCTTTTAGTAATGCATCGTAAAAATACGAAATATAAGAACCTGTTTTATCTTCGTAAATATTTTCACCACTATCACTATCTCACGATTCGTGACAAAACATAGCGTGCATCTGAATTAAATATAAGTAGTATCAGGGCATAAGATAATGTAAAATCATTAATCTCGTTAACTGATCCGTATTTAAATGCCGGTTTGTAAACATAATATAATATGTTTTATGAATAAAATTAAAAATTGACCAAAACATGTTCGCTCCGATCGTCAACGTTAGGTCACTTAAATGAGTTGAACTTAAGGAAATACCAAAAAAAACGATAATATGGAATCATAAAAAGGCATAACCTCCGATAATTCACCCATCTGATTCTGACGTCACGTAATTTTTTAAATAAATTTTTTTTAAAATATGTAAGTAGGATAAAACAAAAATTGTATCTACTCCTCGTAAATGCATATAAAAAACTTCAGCTCCGAAACGAGTATCGTTAAACATCTCTTCTCGAAGTTCTATAACTAAACCCGGTTCCGGAATATAGTACCAAGCGAGAAAAAATCCCGAGAGTACTTGACACCCGATCGTTAATACGAGCATAAACCCGATTACCGAAGTTACACTTGAAAACGGTAAAACTAATCTATTAATAAAAATGTTTAAATAAGAAAAAAAAACTCCTGAGGCCGAAACTAAATTTCACCCTCACACTGAGATTGCGTCAATATTTTGAAACGTAGGATGGTAACCCCACTGTACACGTCTAAAATTTCGTCCTTCAACAATAATTAAATACTTATTTAAAAAGATTTAAATTATAATTTGTATTTTTAAATCGAATTACGGAAGTCGTTTTTTGATCTTCGATTTGAGTATATGTTACTAAATTTGCTTTAGCTTTTAGATTTGCCCGATCGTACAACTTAGTACATTCACGATTAAATGTTTGAATAAAGTTAAAAGCATAATGTTCAATTAAGTCAAGGTTATGAATAATTCACCCTAAATAAAGGAACAGGTATTGGAAGGAAACCTTAACTCAAGGATTTCCGACGTAACCTCCTTCAGGTTCGTAATAATAACGACCACAAGGAAGCATACTAGCAACTGTATAAATAGAAAACATAAAAAGGATAAAAGCACTTGTTTGTAATAAAGACGATTGCATAGGAATAATTGGTAAGTATGAGTGACTTGTATTATAAAAATTATTAATAATTGGTAAAGTTGCTAAAAGAACTAATCATAATCCAAATCAACTTAAACCTTCATAATGAGAAGGTGAGATTGTTAAACAACCCATCATTGGTCTAAAGTATCAATGTGGTGCAACAGCATAAAAACGAATTTCATCTAATTCAGCGATATTTCACCGTTCGAAGAAAAAGTAATTAACAGTCCCTGGTGTAAAATGGTGTAATCAAAAATATAAAAAGATATATAAAGTTCAGTATCAAGCATCTTGTAACTCTTTCATAAAAACATCATAAAAGTACGAAATATAAGAACCGGTCTTGTCTTCGTAAACGTTTTCCCCACTATCACTATCCCAAGCTTCGTGACAAAAAAATACATGCATTTGGACTAAGTAAAGGTAGTATCAAGGCACGAAATAATGTAAAACCATAAATCGTGTTAACTGATCTGTATTTAAATGACGGTTTGTAAATAAAATATAATACCCCTTGTGGATAAAATACATAACAGATCAAACAATATTTGCGACAATCGTTAACGTTAAGTCACTTAAGTGAGTAGCACTTAAAGAAATCCCGAAGACGACAATTACATGAAAAATAAAAAACGCATACCCCCCTAATAGTCACCCATCGGACTCAGAAGTAACATAATTTTTTAAATAAATTTTTTTTAAGATATGCATATACGTTAGTAAAAAGACTGTATCGACTCCACGTAAATGCATATAAAAAACTTCAGCTCCAAAACGAGTATCGTTAAACATTTCTTCACGAAGCTCGATAACTAATCCAGGTTCAGGAATGTAATATCAGGCAAGAAAAAATCCTGATAATAATTGACACATAATTGTCAGTAAAATCATTAACCCCATAACTGAAGTTACACTTGAAAATGGTAAAACTAACCGGTTGATAAAAATATTAAAATAAGAAAAAAAACTCCAGATGCGGAAATTAAATTTCATCCCCAAACAGAGATTGCATCGATATTTTGAAACGTAGGATGATAACCCCATTGAACACGTCGAAAATTTCGTCCTTCAACAATAAACTAATTCATACTAAAAGAATTATAAAGCAATTAATATTGCCATACTAACGCATGACGGTTAAAATCGATAATTAAACTAAGAAAAAAAATAAAAAAAAAGAATATGATCAATAGTAAATCATAAATTCCTACAAATGTTAATGCCGAGACGTACGGAAATAAGAAAACCAGTTCAATATCGTAAAGTAAAAAAAAAATACAGATTAACATAAATTGAATAGGAACTCGAATTGTTTTTTGAGTTAATGGTCTAAACCCACACTCATAAAAATCTCGTCGTGCAATTTTGACAAACCCAAAGCGTTTTAATAAATCACGAAAACTGAAAGAGTTGATTACGTTATAAACGACGAACCCTAAAATTGTTACTGTTATAGTTGCTAAAAAAATTTCAAAGTCTCCCAAACTCATTGGTTTACGTACCAAAAGGTTGCGCTTGTTTTTTACAGGTACTTAAAACCTTACTCGTGCTAATTTCTATTCATTTAATCGTGATGAAATAAGAGAATAATGTTTCTAGAACACATTGAAGTATTCGGAACATTAAAAAAATAACGAGAAGTAAAACCCGCTTAAAGTTATGAAAAAAATAATATTAAAGAAGGGTGTTATATAAGACTCGTGTGTTTGTCATGAAAAATACGTTAAATGAATTCCAATCATTTTAATGAAAATACGAAATAATAGACTTGTGATCAATAAAATAAAATATTTTAGCGATAGGAACTTACTTTTCCTACTTTACGGTAGATAATTTGTTTTGCAAACCTAATCCCTCGCCCTGTAAATACGTTTATAGGTCGAATCTGTTTAATACGAAATCCGTTACGAATAAGATCATTTTTCGATAAACCGAACAAAAAAATTTTTGTTTTCGAAAGAAACTTCACTAAAATTGAGAATGAGTAAATGTAAATTCTATGGGAAAATCCAAATTGCGGTGTAACTGTATTTCTACTATTTTTAAAAATATAATAACCTTTCCCTTTAAATTTTAGTTTTAAAAAAAACGGTAAATGAAAGGTTTGGAACAGTGATGTAATAAAATTAAAGTAAAATGTTAGTGAGTGATAAAAATAAAAAAAGCTTATATTAATTAAACGAAGGTTTGAATTAAATCGAAGTTGGCTAGCATAACTCGGCATTGTTAATTTAAAAAAATAAACACTAGAGTAAAGATAAAATACCGTAAAAGCTTTGTTTAATCTCTGCGTTTTACAAACAATTAAATCTCAGTTCGTCGGGAGTGATAATAATAAAACGGTTGTTTTTAATGACATACGCGATTTTAATGGCATATTGTTTACTTTTTGTCATTTTTGAAAACGTAGTTTACGTTGTTTTAGTCTTAGATTAAAGTTAGGTTTTATTCGGGTTCCATATCACAACAAAAACGTTAACGCGACGTCGATCGTAACGTTTGTAACAAAGTTTGTTTAAAATTCTTAAACACATATAAATGTATAAAATTTTTTAATTGTCAAATAAACGTAACCTTAGGCGTTAGGAAGAGGTTTTCAAAAGCCGAATAAAGACGTTTTGAAAATAACTTTGATTTTTGAAATTTTAAATCCTTTAAGAACCAGGTCATAATCACATACAAACGTTTATAAGGTGGGATAAACCGTCAAATGATTTTTAACTTGTTCGCCTTATTACGAGAATTTTTTCGAATATTCTTGTCAACCTTTTCGATGTAAAAGTTAAACAACGGGTTGAACTGAAGTAGTTTAATTAAAAATAATTTTTTTAAAAAGAAATCCGGTTCTGGAGTTAAATGTAAACTATTTAAACTCATTAAATTAAAATCGAATTGAGATTGAGGCCCGAACGGGGTTTTTGATCAAACCGAGTTTGATAAACTATACGTGTCAATTAACGTCAGTAAGTTTAAATAATTTAAGGATTGTAAGGAGGATAAATTTAAGTTAATTCAAACGATTGAAAAATTAAACATTGATTCAGTTAATAAACGTAACACCTTTCCTCGCATCCCACCACGCATCAAGTAATTCGTTAGTCGTTTTAAAGGTAATTCGAAAGATGGTAAAAACAGAGATTTGCTTTTTTTCAATACGATTGGAATATCTATAAAATGCGTTATAAAAAATGACGTCACGGTTGATTTACGTAAAAATAGAAATTGCGGCGCTAAGGTCGTGTTTTCCAATTCCTGTAGTGTTGTTGAGGGCGGTGTCAGTACATTCGTGTAGTTTAGATAAGTTCATAGGGTTAAGGAAGTTGTACAATGTGACGAATCATGTCTTATAAGTAATGTTGGTGTTAATAATTG
>Ga0115099_10145984_pt1 | contig 9946 bp, 19 predicted proteins | sample MBTome_FD_89017 | JGI IMG/M metagenome (GOLD analysis project Ga0115099, IMG submission 89017) | Marine eukaryotic communities from Pacific Ocean to study complex ecological interactions - MBTS_20Mar14_M2_3um Metatranscriptome... | ecosystem: Environmental > Aquatic > Marine > Oceanic | place... | reverse complement strand
TGTATAAAAAGGATGATTTCCTGACCAAATATCAACATTTAAGGATGGTTTTGTAGAACCAAGTTTTAAAACAAGTTGGCCATCACAATAAACTTTTGCATTTTGATACCAAGTTGGGTGTATTGAAGGCTTTGCCATAAAGTATTGAATTTACTAAATTATTAGTTTAATGTGAATTAACGTTTTGAAAATTGTGGTGCCTTTCGTGCTTTCCGTAAACCATATTTTTTACGTTCTTTTGACCTAGAGTCTCGAGTCAAATAACCTTGTTGTTTTAAAGATGATCGATCGCCTGAGATATCACACAGGGCTCTTGCAATACCTAATTTAATAGCATCCATTTGGCCGCTTATACCGCCGCCTCGGGCCGTTACCGAAATGTCGTATTTATCCTCTAAACCTAATGTTATTAATGGAGCTTTCAATTTATTTAAATATTGTGAGTTGCAGTTAAAATAAAATTCTACCTTTTTATTATTAACCAAAAATAAACCATCACCCGACATTAACTTAACATTTGCTGTTGACTCTTTCCTACGACCAACTGCTTGGTAAATATTTTTTTTGTTGTGACGAATTTAAAGTCATTTATTATTATTAAATTTAACTTAGTTGTATATTAAATCGTTTATACAAACTTTTAGATACCTCATCAGCAGATTTTTTACCAAAATTTTTAAATTCTAAAAGCTCTTTCTCCGAATATTTTAATAGTTCTGCTACTGTATGAATATTTGCCCTCTTTAAACAATTGTGGGCCCGAACAGAGAGTTCCAATTCATCAATTTGTGCATTTTTAATATCAATTTGTTCAATTTGACTAACTTGCTGCTCAACGACCATATTAGCAGTCGAATGAGTCATATTAATTAAACTGAAAAGATTTACTAATTTTTTTACCCGCTATATTAATTGCTTCTGTAGGTGTAATACTTCCATTTGTCTCTACTTCTAGTATTAAACTTTCGTTCTTCAAAGATGAAATACTTTGTGATGTCTCGACGAAAAAATTAACCTTCTTTACCGGTAAAAAAACAGCATCTAAATTTAGAAAGCCATCCAAATTGTTAGAGTTATAGTTACTAAGAGTATAACCATAACCTTTTGTAATTAAAAATTCCATTTCAATGTTGGTAGAGGTAATACAGGAAGCAATATATTGCTGTGGATCAACCAATGTTAGTTCCGGAGGAAGTTCAATATTGCTAGCTGTAATTAGACCATTTCCTTTATAGTTTAAGCGAGCCACTATAGATGATTCGCTAATATCACCCTTGAAAACCAGTTGTTTCAAGTTTAATAAAACCTCGATAACATCTTCCTTTATACCGTCAATCGTTGAAAATTCATGGTCCACATTAGATATACGCACAGCAACAACTGCTATGCCTGGAATATGAGAAAGTAGAGTACGTCTTAAAGCATTCCCAATAGTAATACCGTGTCCTTTCTCTAAAGGTTCAATAAGGAATTTTGCATTACAGCTTAAAGCACTTTTTGTTGAAGACTCTAAACATTGTATACTAAACATTATATTACAAATAAATTGTTTATCTAAATAGAAAAAACTTTTTAAACCCTTCTTCTCTTTGGCGGCCTACAACCATTATGAGGTACTGGTGTAATATCCTTTATTAACAAAATTTCTAAACCACAACCTTGCAACGCACGAATTGCAGTATCTCTTCCATTACCTGGACCACATATTACAACTTCAGCTTGGCGCATTCCGGCGTCAAAAGCTAAAGAAGCTACTTTTTCTGCTACGGATTGTGCGGCGAAAGGCGTACTCTTTTTAGCCCCTTTAAAACCACATGCACCAGCAGAGGACCAGAATAAAGTATTACCTTGCTTATCGGTAATATTGACAATAGTATTATTAAATGTTGATCTAATATGTACTAGCCCAGCTGATTGTACTTTTTTAGACTTACCACTACTAAATCGCTTTATTTGTTTAATCATATATCATATAAAGTTCTCAGACTGCTGAGTATATCATGTTATTTTATTCCTCCCAGCCGTTACTTCTTTTTATTTCCTGTTACTACTTTAACTTTTCCTTTACGAGTGCGAGCATTTGTTCGTGTTCGTTGACCACGTACAGGTAAGCCTACCCTATGTCTTCGTCCTGCAGAAGAACCAATCTCGGTTAAACGTTTTATATTAAGTGAATATACACGTTTCAATTCACCTTCCGTTTGATATTGATTATCAATAATTGATCTTATTTTTGTTATTTCGTCATCTTTAAGATCAATGGAACGAGTATCAGGTGAAACACCTGCTTCAACCAAAACTTTCCTAGCACTTGTAAGACCAAGACCAAATATATAAGTCAATCCAATCTCTATTTTTTTATTGCGGGGAAGATCTACGCCAGATATACGCACCATATATAATAACTATTTTACTTACGTTTCATTTTTGCTCTACCTTGTCTAACTTTTAGACGAGGATTAGACTTACATATTAAATAAATTCGACCACGCCTTTTAACAACTTGACAATCGCTAGATCGATTTTTTAAACTACCTATAGAACTTACAACCTTCATAAATTTATTTAATCTTCAAAATTTTAAGTAAATTTATTTACTATGCAGAGTCTTTACTAAATCTATAAAAACTTATGTAATTAAATTCTAATAGAGTCAATTAAAAAGTCTATGCTTTTTTGATATTCTCATACCGTGCCGATGTTAAATAACCCTGTATCTGTGATGTTGTATCAGTTATAACACCTATTAAAATTAATAAAGACGTGAAATTTGTAAATAAATTGAATTGAAAAATATTTCCCAATAAAATAGGAAAGAATGCAATAAAAGCTAGAAATAAGCCACCAACAAACGCCAAACGATAAATTATTTTTTCTAGGTATTTAGTGGTCTCTTTTCCTTGTCTAACACTCGAGATCGTATAAGCCATCTTGTTAAGACTTTCAGACATATCTTTTGGTTTTAAAACTAATGAGGCATAAAAACAACTAAAAAATATTATTAGAATTAAATTTAACCCAAACGAGAAAAAAAGTTAAAAAACTTGTTTTACTGCTAAAGATGATATTTGAAGGCTGAAAAAATGCAATTAACAACTGAACGGGGTAAACTAATAAAATCGATATTGTTGAACTAAAAACAAGAGGCATAATACCACCTTGGTTCAATTTTAATGGTATAAAACTGTTCGTTATTTGGGATAATTGTTCTGGTTTTTCCAACGAGTCTGAACTGACATTTAATTGTTTTGCAGAAATAATATAGATCTTTTTATAAGAGTCTTGAAAAATAATAATAATTGTAACAATAAACAAATAAATTAAAAAACTTTCCAAGAATAAAGTTATATTGCTTGAAAATGACGCATTAACAGAAATTTTGTTACTAATGTTACTAAGACTATTTGGTATCCCTCCAATAATATTTATAAAAATAATCATTGAAGATCCATTACCAAGACCCTCTTCTGTAATCAATTCAGCAAACCACATTGAAAGAACGGAACCTGTAGTTAAAGCAAGAATAATCTCTAACCCACGGAAAAAAGTCCAGTCAAAAATTAACGGCTTAACCCCAAATATTACTAAGGCCGTGCTTAAAATTAATGCCCAAGCTACAGTCAAGTAGCGCGTATATTTTCGAATTTGTTGTCGGCCAAGCTCACCTTCCTCCTTTTGTAATCGTTCTAAATTTGGAAATAAAGGTATTAATAATTGAAGTATGATAGAAGCATTAATATAGGGTAAAATTCCAATCGAACCTATAGAAAGAAAGGAATTACCAACTAATGATTTTGCAAAACTAAACATTGAACTTAAAGCTTGACCTTGATCAAATATATTAAGGTCTACACCTGGCACTGGCACATAAAGCCCAAATCTTATAAGAAGTAAAAGAGTTAAAATTTTTAAAATTTTCCCTTTTAATAAATCTGCTGTCTTTGATTGTTCCATAATTTATAAACTACACAACCTCTTTAAAAATCTACACTTTGAAAGAACGTAAATTGTTTAACCCGTTTATAGTTGCTCGGGCATTGTTCAATAAATTATTTGACCCTAATTGTTTTGAAAGAATATTCTTAACTCCAGCCAACTCTAACACCGTTCGAATTGAACTACCAGCAATAACACCTGACCCTGGTGCAGAGGGCCTTAAGATAAGCTTTGCAGCCCCAAACCGACCATTAATCGTATGAGGGATTGAATTTGAACTTGTTAAAGGGAATGTTATTATGTTCTTTTTCCCATCAATTGAGCCTTTTCGAACGGCAGTGATAACATCATTTGCCTTACCTACCCCAACACCAACTTTTCCCATTTCATCTCCAACAACGACAATAGCGCGAAAGCTCAATTTCTTTCCCCCCTTAACAACTTTTGTTACACGCTGAATAGCAATAACACGTTCTAACCATTCAACTTTGTTAACACGTAGTTTAGAACCTTTTTTAGGACTTGCCATAATTTTATTAAAATTCCTTAGTAATATAATTAGCTATTTTTTACCTACCTTTCCAGCTTTACGACGTATCGTTTCACCTTCATATGCTATACCTTTTCGTTTATATGGTTCTGGAGAACGTACAGATCTCACTTTAGCAGCAAATTCACCAACAACATCTTTCTCTAGACCAGAAACAACAATAATTGTAGGGCTTTCAAGATTAATAGATAAGCTTGGTGGAGTTATCATTCGCACTGGATTACTATAACCCATATTAAGAACCAAGTCTTTACCATCTAATTGCGCACGATAACCAACTCCACTTATTTGTAACTTTTTACTAAAACCTTCAGATACTCCTGAAACCATATTAGCTACAATTGTACGAGACAAACCATATAATGATTGTGGCAATTTTCTTTTCGAATCAACTTCATTGTTGACTTTTATTGAAATCAATTTTTTATTATCTTCCCCCTTTATCATCTCACAGCTAACTAGAGAAGGTAAAATTTTTGAAAGTTTACCTTTAGGCCCAGCTACATCAATTTTTTGACCCTGAAGCTTTACTGTAACTTTTTCAGGAATAGTAATAAATTGTTTACCTATACGAGACATTTTTTTTTATGTTTACCAAATAAAACAAAGAATTTCACCACCAATATTCTCTTGCCTTGCAAATTGATCGGTTACTAAACCTTTGGAAGTAGAAATAATAGCGGTTCCAAACCCACCTAAAACACGAGGCATTTTTTTAGCGTTATTGTAGACTCTTAAACCTGGTCTACTTACTCTCTTAATATTAGTAATTTTTGGAACACGATCTTTACCGCTGTACTTTAAAACTAATAAAAGAGAGCTAGTTGTTCCATTTTTTAACTCTTCAAATGAAACAATATATCCCTCACTTAACAAAACCTTAGCAATTTCTTTTGTAAGATTTGTAAGAGGTAATTGTACAATCTGATGTTTTACTAAATTCGCATTACGAATTTTCGTTAACATATCAGCTACAGTATCATGGCTCATTCTATTGAATAATAATTAAATTTATACTTTTGGCTTTAATGGCATTCCCAATTTTTTTAAAAGGGAATATGACTCCTCGTCCGTTTTAGCATTTGTAACAATTGAAATATCAAATCCTTCCATTTGATTTACATCATCATAAGAAATTTCAGGAAAAATTAATTGATCCTTGATTCCTAAGTTGTAATTCCCTCTTCCATCGAAACCATCTACACTGATACCTCGAAAATCTCGAATACGGGGTAATGTAATATGAATTAAACGATCTAAAAAAGAATACATTTTTTCTTTTCGTAAAGTTACAGATGCACCAACTTCCATTCCGTCTCGTATTTTAAAACCAGCAATAGATTTCTTAGCTTTATTTATAACAGGTTGTTGTCCAGTTATAGTTGCTATTTCTTTAAGACTTATTTCTAATTCTTTAGAATTGCGTGACCCCTCACCTAAACCTCTATTAACGGAAATTTTAGTAATTTTTGGCACCTCTTGAGGATTTAGATAACCAAACTCTTCAATTAGAGAAGGGACGACATAATCTTTGTATAACTCTTTCGAACTTTTCGTCATAGTGTAAAAATAACCTTAACGTAGTAATAACTAACAGAAATTAAATATCTAAAGGACTTCAGGTGCAAGTGAAACAATTTTTGTAAACCCACCATCTTTAAGCTCACGAGCAATTGGCCCGAAAATTCTTGTCCCACGTGGATTGTTCTCTTTATTGATAATAACTGCAGCATTATCATCAAAACGTAAACGGGAGCCATCTTTCCGTCTCGTAGTATGTTTTGTCCTCACAATAACTGCACGAACAACATCTGAACGTTTAACAGTCAAATTTGGAGAAGCATCTTTAACAACACCAATAATAACATTGCCAATAAATCCGTACCTACGGTTAGTTCCGAGAATACGAATACACATTAACTTTTTTGCGCCACTATTATCGGCTACATTTAAACAAGTTTGAGGTTGTATCATATTTTAAGTTGAAGATTTTTCTAAAATATCTGTTATTGCCCAACTTACAGTTTTACTAATAGGACGAGTTTGTCGAATTTTTACAACATCACCTAGAGTTGCATTAAATTCAATATCTTGCGCGGCATAACGTTTGGTTTTTGTAATAACTTTTTTATAAGTTTTATGATAAACCCGTTCATCTACACTTACGATTCTCGTTTTTAACATTTTATTACTAACCACAACTCCGACAAATTCCTTTAAAGCCATATACTAATTAATCAAATTAAAATATTAGGAAATAATATCTTCAGTAGAACGAGTAACTATTTTAGTTTTAATTGGTAACTTATAAGAAGCAGTTTTTAAAACCTTATAAGCCATTTCTTCACTCAGCCCATTTATTTCAAATAGAATCGTTCCTGGTTTAACGACAGCGACCCAATAAGCCAAAGCTCCTTTACCAGCACCCATCCTTGACTCCGCAGCTCTTTCTGTAACTGATTTATCTGGAAAAATACGTATCCAAATTTTTCCAGTTTTACGAACATATCGAGTTATACTTCGTCGTGTTGCTTCAATTTGTCTTGAGGTTATCCAAGTAGGTTCTAATGCCTGTAAACCAAACTCTCCAAAAGCAACTGTATTTGCTCTTGTTGCAACACCCTTTAGTCTTCCTCGATGTGATTTACGAAACTTAGTTCGTTTAGGGAGTAACATATAAATTTTTTTGCTTAAAACTAAATAATCTCTTTATTAAATATCCAAACTTTAATGCCTAAAACACCATATATAGTATGCGCTGGATATGATGCATAACTTATATCAGCCCGTAATGTTTGGAGTGGAACTCGACCTTCGCGAACCCATTCTGTTCTAGCCATTTCAGCTCCATTTAAGCGGCCAGAAACTTGTATCTTAAAACCTTTTACACCACTCTTTTGTAATCTTTGGGCTGTTTGGCGAATAGCTTTTCTAAAAGCAACACGTTTTTCAAGCTGATCCGCTAATAAACGTGCTGTTAATAAACTTTCATTATCTGAATTTGTTAGTTGCACAACTTTGAGTCGAATTTGTTTCGAGTTTGGCAAAAATTTTAAAATTCCAGATTTTAACTCCCTGAAGTTAGGTTGATTACCCTGACTTGCAGATAAAGTTTTTGGTCTCGTTGCATAAACTAGCAATTCGATTTTATTAACTTTTCTGTTAATTTGAAGTTTTGTAATCCCCGATTTAGAATATAGTGATCCCCATTTCGTTTTAAGATACTGGCGGATAAGATAATCCTCTTTTAACGTTTGACCGTAATTACTATAATTGGAATACCATGTAGAATCATGGTTTTTATTTACTCCAATCCGAAAACCCGTTGGATGTACTTTTTGAACCACAAAAAATTTGATTAATAATTAGTTTTTTAAAAATCTGCTGATAAAATAATAGTTATACTAGATGTTGCCTTTAAAATTTTATAAGCTCTTCCTTGCGCTCTTGGACGAATCCTTTTAATAACAGGCCCTTTGTCTGTAAATGCAGACTTTATACCTAATTGAGTTTCATCTAAGCCCAAATTATTTTTCGCATTTGCGACAGCAGAACGCAAAACTTTCATAACCGGCTTGCATGAAGAGTAAGGCAAAAATTCAATTAAAGTCATTGCTTCTTTATAACTTTTACCTTGAATTTGCTGAAGAACCCTACGAATTTTATTTGGAGCCATTCTAATACGCTTCGCAACAGCTTTAACTTCAGTATTTTGCGAAAGAATTTCACTCATAATTAATTAACGTTTAGCCTTTTTATCTTTTTTTATATGTGATCGAAATGTTCGAGTTGGTGAAAATTCACCAAGTTTATGCCCAACCATCTGATCGGTTACAAAAACTGGAATATGTTGACGACCATTATATACTGCAAACGTATAACCAATCATCGTAGGAATTATAGTTGATGCACGGGACCAAGTTTTAATAGTTTCTTCTTTTCCTGTACCATCTTTAATTTTCCTTAGAATTTGGAACGCCACAAAAGGCCCCTTTTTTAATGAACGTGACATACAAAAGCAATTTATAAATATTTTTATTTTTCATTTTAAGTACGACCACGAAGTATATAGCGAGTACTTAATTTTGTTGTCTTTCGCGTTTTGATTCCTAATGCTGGTTTACCCCATGGAGTAACTGGTTTAGCTCTTCCGATAGGCGAACGACCTTCACCTCCACCATGTGGATGATCTATGGGATTCATCACTACACCACGAACTTTAGGTCTACGACCCAACCAACGCTTTCGACCCGCTTTACCAAGAGTCATATTGATAACATCTATATTCCCAACTTGCCCTAAGGTTGCATAACAATTTTTAGAGACTAAACGAACTTCGTTTGAAGGTAGTTTTAATGTTACTAAATCTTTATCTTTGGCGATGATTTGTGCATAAGTTCCTGCCGCTCTTGCGATTTGTCCACCCTTACCTAAGGTTAATTCAACATTATGAACACTACTACCTAACGGTATTGAGGATAATGGCATTGAATTTCCTACTTCTAGTGGTACACCAGGCCCTGATGATATTGACATACCAACCTTTAATGATCTTGGATGTAAAATATACTTTTTAACTCCATTTTCATAATGTAAAAGAGCAATGTTAGCATTACGGTTTGGGTCATACTCAATGCTAGCAACTTTAGATTTCACTGCTGTTAATTTTCTATGAAAATCAATAACACGATACTTTCTTTTATGACCACCGCCTCGACCGCGAAGCGTTATTATACCCCTATTATTTCGACCAGCGAAATATTTCTTACCTATTGTTAAACGACGTTCAGGCTTCGTTTTTGTCAAATTACTAAAATCTAAAGTGGAACGAAAACGTGTTCCTGGACTGTAAGCCCTGTATAAACGGATTGCCATAAATCCTTCTTGAATAGATTAAATTTAAAAATGTAATAGCTAAATAAACTTTCTATAAATAATTAATTTGTTTCATTAATAATATTAATTGAATCACCTGGTCTTAAAGTTACAATAGCCCTTTTGTTTTGAGTTTTCTCACCAACAAATTTGCCAACTCGACACTTTTTTCTTTGTTGTGTCAATGTATTTACTGATATTACTTTAACGTCAAACAACGTTTCAATAGCCGTTTTAATAACAGTTTTATTAGCCTTATTCGAAACCGCAAAACTATATTGATTTTGTTTAAAAAGGCGAACTGCTTTTTCCGTTAAAATAGGATACTTTATTAAATCAATAAATGAATTCATAGCCCTATTTTAGTTAATTATATTAATATTAAAAATAAATTAGCAATAACTAAATTCCTGTGCTAATTATAAAAAAAATATTTTAACTTTTTTTGGTTAGTTTCAAAATATTTTTTTCTTTCCCTGGTAATGAACCTTTTAATGCAAGAATTTTCTCATTATTGTCAACAAATAAAATTGTGCTATTGCTAAGAGTAGTTGTTTTAAAACCAAGTTGGCCTGCCATTTTTTT
>Ga0115099_10229886_pt1 | contig 9964 bp, 10 predicted proteins | sample MBTome_FD_89017 | JGI IMG/M metagenome (GOLD analysis project Ga0115099, IMG submission 89017) | Marine eukaryotic communities from Pacific Ocean to study complex ecological interactions - MBTS_20Mar14_M2_3um Metatranscriptome... | ecosystem: Environmental > Aquatic > Marine > Oceanic | place... | reverse complement strand
GTTATACTGGTAACTACCAAAGAATTTATGTAAGATATTATCCATCGGCTTGGTCAACTGCGCCGATTGGTGGTGCTACAGGTGTATCAGCACCGCAGTATTATGGTTCCAGAACTAGGAAAAGATATGGCACTGCTGTTGAAAAAACTAGAGATGGTACTCCAACTTATGTAGGTAACTATCACGGTCGTGGCGTAAAACAATGGCTTGAATATGCGAACACATATATTGGTGGCGAGTATACGAAAGAAATTGACTATGTCGGTAATTTCGATACTGACTATATTGGTAACTTTGCATCGGTTTCGGTTAATTATAAAACTCAGGGTGAGACGGTCGAAGGCTTGTTAGGTGGTTACTCAAACCCAGACTCCTATGGATACAACAAATTGCGTAAGCGAAGTATTAGTGTTGACATCAACAAAGATTTCACAGGAAATTACACTTCCGTTACAAGAACTAATGACTTTACTGGTAACTTTAACAGTATCGTACAAAAACTTAGAGAGGCTACTTTCACAGGTGACTTCGTACAACCATTTACTGGTAACTATGTTGGTGACTACGCATCGACTAGAACTATAAACTATACTGGTGACTTTGTTGGTGTATACGCTAGGCCGTTTGTTGGTAACTATACTGGTAACTACAACTCTACTGCGTTAGAAACATACATAGGAACTTCAACAAGAGACACCGACTCTATTAAAAATTATACTGGTAATTTTGCTCGTACGTTTGTCGGTAACTTCCAGAGTACTCGAATAACTGATTATATTAGTTCTGCTATATACGTTTCGACAAGAGAAAGATCGGTCAATTATGCTTCTACCAGTACATCTAATATATTAAAAGATTTCGTGGGTGATTATACAGGTAACTTCATTAGTCAACATCTGTACACAAGTACCAGAAATTATTTACTTCATCGTTCGGTCAACTATATCAATGAAGAAGCTTCAGGTATAAATTACACTAGTACAAGTACAAGAGAAAGATACGAAGAGTTTATCGGAACCTATACTGGTGACTATCAAAGAGGTTATACGCAACATCGAAATGTAGACTATACTGGTGATTATCTGGGATCTACCATTAGACCAACTTTATCTACACATAGAACATATACTTTATATGTAAGATACAATTAATTCTATTCATTATAAATAGATAACAAAGTAAAAGTTTTTATCTAACAACAACCTTGTATATACAAGGTAGATAAAATTTAAATAAACTCTAAATAGAGATTGAACCGACAGGGGTACATATGTCATCCACCATTAAAATCAAACGGAGCAATACGTCTGGTAATGCTCCTGACACCAATAACATTGTAGAAGGCGAACTCGCCCTCAATACCGCAGATGGTATCCTATACTCTCGTGGCGGTAATGATATATTTGAAGTAGGCGCAAACTTAACTACTCCATTTACTGTCAACCCATCTACCGCAGCAGACACTATTACTCTTGGATCGACTACTCAAGAAGGCACTATCACTCTTGGTAGAAGTACCTCAACCAACTTAATTAACATTGGTAATGCTCAGACAGCAAGTGGTGCAACACAAACGATTAATATCGGTGGTAACAGCGCCAGTGGCGGTGACACTGTATTGAATTTAGCCGCAAATTCAAATACTGCCGCAGATACAGCAGTGACTATTGGTTGCTCTAATGGAACTGGTACTCACAGTGTTGCGATTCGTGGTGCTAGTACATTTACGAATGGTGCGGTTGCCTTTGATGGTAACAACTTTTCTGTAAATCCAGCAGGAACCACTAACACCATCACTATGGGTAGAACAACTGGCACAGGTTTAATTACAATCGGTCGAAGTACCGCTAATCAAGATATATCTATTGGTTCAGCTACAGGTGGTTCAGGTGCATCCCAAACCACCTCGATTGGGTGCAACATGGGTTCAGGCGGGACAAAGACCGTCAATATCGGTTCTTTAGGTAGTAGTGCTGGCGCCAGATATATAAATATCGGTACAAACGCAAGCACTAATGGTTTAAGCGCTACGACTACGATTGGTAGTTTACATACAGCTGCAGTGAGCAATAATTATCTCTATGGTATTACGAGGATTAAAAAGACCAATGGACAACCTTTAATTGTAGAGAGTACGTCATCTACTACTAATACTACTTTACAAGGTATTCAATTATACAATACTACTAGTGCTTCAGCCTTTAAAATCGGCAATTACTTGTCGTTGGCTCAAGTTCAAAGTTATTATGGTTCTGGTTCTGGCGCATCGATACAATTTTTATATGGTCAGAGCGGAGAAAAACATCGGTTAGATGCAAGTGGTAAATTTGGGATAGGTGTCTCGTCCCCACTTGAAGCACTTCACGTTAATGGTAATATCATTGCTACAGGTAATGTGACTGCATATTACTCTGACGAAAGACTGAAAGACTTTAAGGGAGCAATTCCAGATGCTCTAGATAAAGTTAATAAACTCACAGGATATTACTATAAACCAAACGCATTAGCGCATTCTTTGGGTGTGGATAATACCGAACTAGAGGTCGGTGTATCTGCTCAAGAGGTTGAGGAAGTATTACCTGAGATTGTAACTAAATCTGCGGTAGGTCAAGACGAGTTCGGAGAAGATTATAAAAGTGTTTCTTATGACAAACTAACACCCCTGTTGATAGAAGCAGTAAAGGAGTTGACCCAAAAGGTTGCGTATCTAGAATCTAAAATTAGTGAGAAAGGCGAATAATTATGGCAGTAGTTTGGAATATAGTAAAGGTTGAATCGAATATCTCTGATGGTGCTATCAAAATGGTACATTGGGAAGCTTCAGATTATGAGACGGAACAAGTTGGCGACAAACAGGTAATTCACCGTGGTAGACGTTATGGCAGTGTTCATATTGATGCAGATCCTTCTTCGGAAAACTACATTGCATGGGCGGATGTCACTAAAGATATTGTAATCGGTTGGGTTAAATCTTCGCTCGGAGAGGAAGAAGTTTCAAATACCGAATCGCAAATTGCAGGAGATATTGCTTTATCTAAAACACCTGTCGAACATAACATTAATCCTTGGGATGTAGTCCCTGAAGTAGACACCAGTGAAGAAGTCGTCAACGATGAGACGCCCGATGAGGAAGAAAATAATGTCGATTCTGATTCGACAGCACACATCAATGAAGGTGAATAGTAATGTCAGCATCTATAATGACGGTTAGAGGTCGTTTACAGGAAGCAGACGAATTTATCTTAGAAAGTGACATAAGATACCAAAACGATACGAGTGGGTCTACTGGAACTGGTGTTGGTTTGGTAGTGTATAGTGGTCAAACAATTACTGCTTATGTTAAGACTGTTGGCGTGCCAGGAACTTCCACATATCCTCTTATAAACTGTACGGTAGATTCTTTAACTACCTCAACACAGAAATCTACTGGTCATCACTTTAGCATCTTAAAACTTAGTTTCGGTTCGTCTAGTACTGGTACTTTTCAGTGTTACCTTAGTACATCAGCTAATAAAATTCTTCAGATTAGTGGTTCATACTCCACAGGAACTTCGACCGATGCTGTTCAACCAATGACACTCGGAAATGAGTCTGGGTCAAAATTTTACAACAACGTTGGGAATCGTCTTGATGATACTAATGGTGAAACGATAAGACTGAATGACACGGACGTGAGAGCAATAGCAGAAGAGACCACAAATTTGTCCACCATCGATTTTGACGACTTTTATGGTAAAGAACGTAACTTGGGCGGAATACCTGTAACCTACACTGGCACAAATTCATATACCGACACTGCTATTCCCAGTCATTCTGACCTTGGTGGTACTGGTTCCTCTTCAAGCACAATCACCAATAACCCTTTACTATTTGTAAGAAGGGTAAAGTTGACGTATAGTGGTGCATCCGCATCAAAGTATTTGCACATTTCGGCTCAGAGAGCTAATCCTGCGATAGGTTCATATTTTCATGGAGATGCTCAAATTTTCGGATATTCTATTAATGGTACGTTTCATGATATTGACACGTTTGGGTCAACTACCAGTACTAATAGTAGTTGGAGAACTAAGAGTGGCGTCAATCCCACAACTACTGATGCTGATGAATGGCATAATAGTACTGGTGCTGAGATCAATGTTTATCATAACAGAAGTGGTACTGACGGAAGGTTTACTATATTTCATAGTAATGCTTACAACGTTGGCAGAACTGCCAGTGGTGGCACTGGAAGAATACCTAATCCATTCCTCACTTCTCTAACTGGAGATAATATAGGGTACGGATACTTTGAAACCAGTGGTGGGTCGATCGCCTCAATGAGTAGTGTTTACTATCATGCTCGATCACCGCTATTTTATTTAAACGATGGGGAGACCGTAGAAGTTTGGTATGGAGTGGACTGTGCTTCTTTAGATTTTATTAAGTTTGATATTATCGGTGTTAGTTAGGTACAATATATATAATAAACATCATCATTAAACAATTAGGAGATTGAGATGAGTAGTAGAAAATGGTTAGATAATGCTTTTTGGGAAGCACCAGAAACCAAAGATGACGTGACTTGCATTCTGCAAATCATTGACGACAATGACAGAAAAGTCGAACAAGTAATGAGACTTAAAAAGTTCACTAAATCTGGAAATGAAAATACAGATTTCGCAGAACTTATTGAAGTTCTTGGTGAAGACTTAATCACCAAAAATACTGAACAACGTCTAAAACGCAAAGCTGCTGAGAAAGAAGAGAAACGAGTTCGTGATATCGAACACGAGAAAGCACGTGCCTTAGAAAAACTTTTCGGATATAAAATGGAAGCATTCGAAGTTGAAGAAATTAAGAAATGTAAAAACCGAAAACTAAAGGCAAAACTTAGACGAGCAAAAAGTAAAATTGAAGTCAATCTATATTCGATGATGATTCTTCAAGAACATATTGCTAATGAGGAGAAAGAGAATGCCGAAGAAGAAACAGAAAAGTAAAGGATTTCTGGTTGTTGCTTCTCGCAAAAGATCTTTCTATGTTTACGCAACCAATCTAATAGATTCGATTAGAGATTACTATGAAGACGCTAATATAACCTTAGTGTGTGAAGAGTGGATGTTGGATGACACTGGAAGAGATTTAGCGGACAATATAATAATTTGTGATGATCATTACCGTGCCAAACTCTGGGGCATGGCTCAATCTCCTTATGACATCACGATGTATGTTGACGCTGACATGCAGTGCGAACACGAAGATGTCGTAAAGATCTGGGATGAAATGAAAGACCACGATGTTGTTTTCTCTGCATTGACAAAAGAACGTGATTACATTTACGCTGAATATGAATTTGACACTCCAGATCAAGGAAAGATATCTTTTGATCTGTGTGGTGGTGTCTGTCTTTACGATATGACTAAACCTATTGTCCGTGAGTTCATGGAAGATTGGTGGGATCTCACCAGAAGGCAAATGGATCATAAATGGTGGCCCGAAGGTTACCCAAAAAGTCTTAAACAGTGGGATCAATTCTCTCTTTGGTGGTTGACGAACAAAGAAGAAAAATATAAAGATTTGAAGATTGGTATATTTGATGATGATATGAGATGGAATTATTATAATGCTTGGAACTACGAAATTACTAAACCAGATAACCCTATTATTTTAAGACATTTTTCTTGTGGTGTTTTCAAAGATTTTCATTACTATACAGATATAGGAAGTAATGAGAGGTAATATTATTATGGATTTTCAAAAAATGCGAAGCATACCAATAAAGAATAAAGAACTTCTCTCTATCTTAGACAGTTTTGTTCGTGTTAGGACATATAACGAGGAAGCGTTCACGAAGTACATGCATTGTGCAGGCAATCAACATTCTGATGCTGATAAGGCGAAATTTGTTTCTGATGAATACCTTCACGAAATCATGAGTATGGGAGATGATCATGGTGGTTTCCCAGAGACTATGCACGGTTATGAAATGAGAATGTGTAACAGGGAACACCAATTCTTCAAGAGAACAATACCGAAAACTCCTGATGAGATTAGTTATAGATCGGAGGTAATGTCAAAATTACAAGACTCTCAAGAAGATATAATGACTTGGTTGGGTTGTAGAAATAATGCATTATCAGCAGTTTATCCACCAAGTGGGTTTATCTCTTGGCACAATAATGCAAATGCAGCTGCATGGAATTTAATTTTCACTTACAGCGAAACAGGTGATGGTTACTTCAAATATTGGGACACGGAAAAGAAAGAAATTGTTTACATGCATGATGAACCAGGCTGGCAATGCAAAGCTGGATACTTTGGTCATTATGGAGAACCCGATAAACTTTTATATCACGCAGCCGCTTCTAAGTGTTGGAGACATACAGTTTCTTTTTGTTTTGATAGATCAGAAACAAGTGAATTTATTAGAGAAGAGATAATTGATGAAATTAGTTCAGAATAAAGGTTTTAATTCTTATAAATAAAACAAAGAAAACTACTTTTTAGAATAGGGTTATGGCAGATTACGAAGATTTTTCAATCGATCAAGGTGCAGATGTTGCAATAGAATTACATCTCAAGGATCCTGATGGTTCAGTAAAAGACCTTACAGGTTTTTCAGTTATAGCTATGATGAAGAGAACATATAACTCAGGTGCAGAAGACACAATTGAGTTTGCATGTTCTATAGAAGAACCTGCTTCTGATGGTGTAGTCATTTTGGGTTTGACTAATCAACAAACAGACAGTCTAAATACTACTGGTAGGTACGTTTATGATGTTGAATTACACTTTATTGATGGAGAAGAAAATACTATTATCGAACGTATCTTAGAAGGTAAAATAAAAGTCAATCCATCGGTAACTAGGTAGATCGGTATGACGTTAGATGTAACATCGGGTCGAGGAAAAACCGTAACCGAAGTCAAGGTCAACGGAAAAACTAGAGTACACTCTTTAAAAGTCGGCCGACCAGTTAGAAACGTTCGGAGTTCTGCGCCTAATATTAACAATATAGAAGGGGTAAGTACCGCTTCGAAAGAAGATGGTAATATCTTAATTTATAATGCAACCTCTGATACATTCGAAGTATCCCCTCTTGCTACAGCTAATATTGACAATATTACAGGAGTGGATACAAGTACAAAACAAGACGGAAGTGTCTTGGTTTATAACGAAACTTCCGACACATTCGAAGCAACACAGAATTTAGATAAACAGTTCATTAACGGAGGAAACTTTTAGTGACAACTGAAATTAAAATCAAACGGTCAGGGTCATCAAATGCTCCAACAGCTTTAGGTAGTGGTGAACTGGCTTATAGTTGGAGTGGTGGTACAGGCGGTAAGTTATTTATCGGTTGGGGAAATGATAATAATGACGGTGAAGCCGCAAACATTGACCCCATCGGTGGTAAATATTATACTGACTTACTAGGTTCAACTGCTGGCACTATTGCTGGTTCCAAAGCGGTTATTCTAGACGCTAATTCAAAAGTGAATCAATGGATCGTTGATAACATTACTATTGACGGCAATACCATCAGCACAACAGATAATAACGGTAATCTTTTATTAAGTCCACATGGATCTGGTGTAGTCTCTGTTGAAGGTTCTAAGATATCGAATGTTGTAACACCAACTGCTGACTCTGATGCGGCAACTAAAGGATATGTTGATACTCAACTCAGTGGAGTTTCGTCAACGATCACTTTAACCGATGATGCCTCTAACACTGATGCTTATACTACAGGTAACGCACTAACCTTTGCTGGTGGTACTGGTTTGACTTCTGTTGTTACTGATGATACAGTAACGTTCAACATGGACAACACTTCAGTATCATTTGGTGGTGTATCTGTTGCGTTAGGTGGGACTTCTGCTCAACCAGCATTTGACTTAACAAATGCGACTAGTTACCCAACTTCATCTCTGAGTGGTACGATCACCAATGATCAACTTACTGGTTCTATCGCAAACGGCAAACTCGCAAATAGTGCAGTAACAGTTGGTACTACCGCAATCTCACTTGGTGGTTCTTCTACTGCACTAGCTGGTTTAACCCAAGTTGATGTTGACAATATTCGCATCGATGGTAACACAATCAGTACAACTGACGCTGGTGAATCAACTCTTTTCTTGAATCCAGGCCCTGTTGGTGATTCGGGTGAAGTTGTTATCTTAGGTGATTTAACTGTTCAAGGTACTACAACAACAATAAATAGTACTGAAGTAACAATTAATGATCTTGTTCTTACCCTCGCTGACAGTGCAGATGATGGAACAGCAGCTAATGGTGCTGGTATCATTATTGGTTCATCTTCATTCAGTAGTCCACCATCTCTTACATATGATGGATCGAACGACAGATGGGTATTCAACAAAACCGTTGAAGCAACGATTCATGATCTATCTGAAACAATTGATGATCGTGTTAATACTTTATTTACAGATGGTCAAAGTATTGGTTCTGTTTACAATGACGCTGCAAACACACTTACGGTTAATGTTGATATTGCGACTACAAGTGTGATAGGTGTGGCGAAGTTTGACGGTCTTGCTGAATCAGATGGTGGATCAACCAATCAGTTTACTCTTACCTCTGGCGGAGTTAGAGTTACCGCTCTTGACGGTGGAACATACTAATTAATTTAAGAGAAAAGATATGGCAAGTCCTAACACTAGACAGGAACTAATAGATTATTGCTTACGTAGTTTGGGTGCGCCTGTTCTTGAGATAAACGTAGATGACGAACAACTAGAGGATCGTGTAGACGAGGCAATTCAGTGGTTCCGTGAGAATCATCCTGACGGTTCACGTAGGCACTACATGTCTTTTGAAGTGACTTCAGAGATTATTGAACAAGGATATATCGATCTAGGAGATGCTTCCATTTCCACTGTTGTTCGTATGTTTCCGATCAACACTGTTTCACAAACAACAAATTTCTTTGATATCAAGTATCAGATGATGTTGAACGATGTCACCGATTTAAACAACTATGCTGGTGACATTGCATACTACGAACAAATGCAACAACATCTATCATTACTTGATATGAAACTAAGCGGTACACCCGAAACTACATTTGACCGACAAGGTAATCGTCTACACTACTACTTGAGTTCAGAGAAACTCACGGCGGGAGATTACATTGTTATCGAAGTCTATGGTATCAGAACTCCATCTGAAGAATCAGAAGCTGCAGATGGTAGTGATTACAACTCGTTGTTCAATCACAAGTTTCTTAAAGAATATCTAACCGCAATTATCAAAAGGCAATGGGGAACCAACCTATTAAAGTTTGATGGCATGACCTTGCCTGGGGGTGTTCAGATCAGTGGTCGTTCTATATTTGAGGACGCTAACAATGAACTTGAACAGATTCGTACTAGGTTTAGGGAAGAAGAAGATGTAGGCCCTATCTTCTTCGCAGGGTAATATGGCAACAAATCCGTATATAAGCAAAAAAGTACGATCCGAACAAAGTCTTTACGAAGATCTCGTAATCGAGTCTCTGAAGTTCTATGGTGAGGACGTATATTACATTCCACGTGAGATCGTTAACAAAGACACCATCTTTGCTGACGATGTTCCTTCACGTTTTTCAGATGCATATAAGATCGAGACTTACATCGAGAATACCGAAGGGTTTGATGGAGAGGGTGACCTATTCACTAAATTCGGTATCGAGTTGCGTGATCAAGCAACATTCGTATTTGCACGTAGACGTTGGAAGAAACTAATTGGCGACAACCTAGCAGAGGTTGGGTTCCGTCCACGTGAAGGTGATATCATTTATCTACCAATGTCGAACTCTATGTTCGAAGTATTAAAGGTAGAGACCGAGACTCCGTTCTATCAACTAAGTCAACTACCGACATTCCGTTTACAGTGTGAGTTATTCGAATACAGTGATGAGGACTTTGATACTAACATTGCATCGATTGATGCGATTGAGTATGAAGGTGCATATCAGTACAAG
>Ga0115099_10677578_pt1 | contig 10127 bp, 8 predicted proteins | sample MBTome_FD_89017 | JGI IMG/M metagenome (GOLD analysis project Ga0115099, IMG submission 89017) | Marine eukaryotic communities from Pacific Ocean to study complex ecological interactions - MBTS_20Mar14_M2_3um Metatranscriptome... | ecosystem: Environmental > Aquatic > Marine > Oceanic | place... | reverse complement strand
GACTTGAACCCGAGGTTCTTGAGGTCGTCCAGAAGGCGCAGCGTCGCGTCACGACCCAGGAGGTGATAGCAGTCGCTGATGAGCGCCTGGATCCCCTTCTTGTTGAGGTCGTAGTTATAGAAGGGCATGCCCTCCGGGAGGATGTCGTTGAAGATCACGCGACCGATGGTGGTCATCGCGAACTCGGTCTCCCCCGTGGGGGCACCGTCCTCATTGAGCACAGCGACGCGGCCATGCTCGTCCACCGGGACCGGCTCCCGGTCGCGGCCGAACTTGACGCTGCTGCCTTCAGGGAAGCGCAGCCGGACCGCCTTGTGCGTCCGCGCGTGACCGTGGCCGTAGGCGAGGAACAGCTCGGACGTGGAACCGAACGTCGGGAGCGTCTCGGGGACGCTCGGCGGGTTCATCATCAGGTAGAAGATCCCGAGGACCATGTCCTGGGACGGCGAGATGATGGGCGAGCCGTTGGCCGGCGAGAACACGTTGTTGCTCGCGAGCATCAGGGTCGAAGCCTCGATCTGCGCCTCGTACGAGAGCGGCAGGTGGACCGCCATCTGGTCGCCGTCGAAGTCGGCGTTGAAGCCACCGCAGACGAGCGGGTGGAGCCGGATCGCGTTGCCTTCGATCAGCTTCGGCTCGAAGGCCTGGATCCCCATGCGGTGAAGCGTCGGCGCACGGTTGAGCAGCACGGGGTGGTCACGGATGACCTCCTCGAGGATGTCCCAAACGTCGTCGTCGCGGCGCTCGAGCATCCGCTTGGCCGACTTGATGGTGTCGGCCTGGCCGAGCTCCTTGAGGCGCCGGATGATGAAGGGCTGGAAGAGCTCCAGGGCGACCTTCTTCGGGAGGCCGCACTGGGTCAGGCGCAGCTCCGGGCCGACGACGATCACGGATCGCGCGGAGTAGTCCACGCGCTTCCCGAGCAGGTTCTCACGGAAGCGGCCCTGCTTGCCCTTGATCATGTCCGTGAGGGACTTGAGCGGGCGGTTCGAGGAGCCGAGCACCGGGCGACGGCAGCGGCCGTTATCGAAGAGGGCGTCGACCGCCTGCTGCAGCATCCGCTTCTCGTTGCGGATGATGACCTCAGGCGCGTTCAGGTCGAGGAGCTTCTTGAGGCGGTTGTTCCGGTTGATCAGGCGCCGGTACAGGTCGTTCAGGTCGCTCGTGGCGAAGTTGCCTGAGTCCAGCAGGACGAGCGGGCGCAGGTCCGGCGGGATCACCGGGACCACATCGAGGACCATCCACTCCGGGTTGTTGCCGGAGTCGCGGAGCATCTCGACCGTGCCGAGGCGCTTGGTGATGTCCTTCATGCGCTGCTTGGAGCGCGTCGCCTTCAGCTCCTCGCGGAGCTCCTCGGACACCATGCCGAGGTCGAGGGTACGGAGGATCTTCTTGACGGCCTCGGCCCCCATGTCGGCGTCGAACTCGGAGCCGTACTTGGCTCGGGCAGCGCGGAACTCCTCCTCGGTGAGGAGCTGGAACTGCTCCATGGGCGTGTCACCCGGGTCCACGACCATGTAGTCCTGGAAGTAGATGACCCGCTCGAGGTTGGAAACCTTGCACCCAAGGAGGTTGCCGAGGCGGCTCGGCATGGCCTTGAAGAACCAGATGTGCGCCGTGGGCGCGGCCAGGTTGATGTGGCCCATCCGCTTCCGGCGGACCCGGCTGTGGGTCACCATCACGCCGCACTTGTCGCAGACGATGCCCTTGTGCTTGATGCCCTTGTACTTGCCGCAGGAGCACTCCCAGTCCTTCTCAGGGCCGAAGATGCGCTCGCAGAACAGCCCGTCACGCTCGGGCCGGTACGTGCGGTAGTTGATGGTCTCGGGCTTCTTGACCTCTCCGTACGACCAGGACCGGATGTCCTCCGGGGATGCCAGCGCGATGGTCACGCTGCCGTAGTCGTTGATCCGGTTGTACTTGGCGTCTGCCAGCGTCATGGGTCGAGTCTCCAGATGGTCCGGGGTGGCCGAAGCCGTCCCTCGGGGGGTCCAGAACGCCGGGGGGGCGTTCCAGGTGTGGGTGTGTTTGCGCGCAGTGGGTGCGCCGCAGGGGGGAGCGCGAGAGCCCTCCCCCACGGCGCGCAGTGATCAGAGGACGGCCTTCTTGTGGAGCTCCATGTTGAGCCCGAGGCCGCGGATCTCGTTGGTGAGCACCTCGAAGGAGACCGGCGTCCCGGGCTCCAAGATGTTGAGGCCCTTGACCATCGACTCGTAGATCTTGGTCCGGCCGTCCACGTCGTCCGACTTGACGGTGAGCTGCTCCTGCAGGATCGCCGCCGCGCCGTACGCCTCGAGGGCCCAGACCTCCATCTCTCCGAAGCGCTGGCCGCCGAAGCGGGCCTTGCCCCCGAGGGGCTGCTGGGTGATGAGGCTGTAGGGACCAGTGGCTCGAGCGTGGACCTTCTCGTCGACGAGGTGGTGCAGCTTGAGCATGTACATGATCCCGACGGTCACGTCCTGCTCGAAGCGCTCACCAGTCCGGCCGTCAAACAGCGTGAACTTGCCAGAGGTCGGCATCTTCGCGTCCGTCAGCATCCCTTCGATCTCGGCCTCGGAGGCGCCGTCGAAGGCCGGGCACGCGCAGCGAACGCCGAGCTCCGCCGCGGCCATGCCGAGGTGGGTCTCGAGGATCTGACCGACGTTCATTCGTGACGGGACCCCGAGCGGGTTCAGCACGATGTCCACAGGAGTGCCGTCCTCAAGGTACGGCATGTCCTCACGCGGGCAGATCTTGCTGATCACACCCTTGTTGCCGTGGCGGCCGGCCATCTTGTCGCCGACCGACAGGTTGCGCTTGGTCGCGACGTAGACCTTGACCATCTCAAGCACACCCGTGGGCAGCTCGTCACCTCGGCTGAGGCGGTTGACGATCTTGTTCTTCTCCGCTTCCTTGTTGTCGATCTTGACCTGGAACTCGTGGATCAGCTGAAGGGCCGCATCCCGCTTGGAGCGGTCGTCGTGCTCTTCAGACCCGGCGAGGCACAGGATCTTCACGCGCCGCAGCTCGTCGTAGGTGGACGTGTCGTCGAGCTCGAAGGGCTTGCCCGTGAGGTCGTCGTCGACGATCACGCCGAGCTTGTCCTGGACGTCCTTGAGCAGCTGCTGCGTGTAGGTCCGCAGGGCCCGCAGGAACTCCTTCTCCGCGTCGCGGATCACCGAGAGCGCCTTGGTGCGCTCAGCGTCGGTGAGGTTGACGCGGCGGGAGAACTTGTGAGCGTCGATCACGACTCCCCGGGTGCCGGGGGGCATGGTGAGCGAGGCGTTCTTCACGTCGACCCCGGCCTTGCCGAAGATCGCGTGGAGGAGCTTCTCCTCAGGGGTCAGCTCGCTCTTGCTCTTGGGAGCCACCTTGCCGACCAGCACGTCGCCGGCTTCGACGAAGGTGCCGATCCGAACGATCCCGCCCTCGTCGAGGTTCGACAGGGCCTTCTCGCCGACGTTGGGGATGTCACGGGTGAACTCCTCCTTGCCGAGCTTCGTCTCGCGAATCTCAACGTCGTACTCCTCGATGTGGATCGAGGTGAAGACGTCGTCCTTCACGAGGCGCTCCGACACGAGGATGGCGTCCTCGTAGTTGAAGCCGTCCCAGGTCATGAACGCGACCATGAGGTTCTTGCCGAGCGCGAGCTCGCCCCCCTGGGTCGAGGCGCCGTCCGCCAGAAGCTGGCCGGCCTCGACGTCGTCCCCCACCTTCACCACCGCGCGGTGGTTCTGGGTGGTGCGCTCGTTCATGCCGCGGAACTTCTGCTGGTAGTACTCATCGTCGCCGACGATGATCACCCGGCTGTCCACGTACTCAACGGTGCCCGCGCGCTTCGCGAAGATGGGCATGTTTGAGTTCGCCGCGACGGCCTTCTCCATGCCCGTACCGACGACCGGCACCTCGGGGATGAGGAGCGGCACCGCCTGGCGCTGCATGTTCGAGCCCATGAGCGCCCGGTTGGCGTCATCGTGCTCGAGGAACGGGATGAGCGCGGCGGAGACACCGATGATCTGCTTCGGGGAGACGTCGACGTAGTCGACCTCCTCCGGCGGGACCTCGACGTTGTCTCCGTCACGACGGGCCAGGACCCGCTTCGAGAGGATCTTGTTCTTGGGGTCAAGCTCCACGTCAATCGGCGCCATGACCTTGCCGGTCTCCTCGTCCGCGCGGAGGAAGTCGACATCATTGGTCAGCACACCCTTGACGACCTTGCGGAAGGGAGTGGTGAGGAAGCCGTAATCGTCCAGCGTCGCGTACATCGCGAGTGAGGAGATCAGGCCAATGTTGGCGCCCTCCGGCGTCTCGATCGGGCAGAGGCGACCGTAGTGCGAGAGGTGCACGTCACGGACGTCGAAGCCCGCGCGCTTCCGGTTGAGGCCGCCCGGGCCGAGGGCCGAGAGTCGACGCTCGTGGGTCAGCTGGCTGAGCGGGTTCGCCTGGTCAACGACCTGGCTGAGCTCGGAGCGCCCGAAGAAGTAGTCGACCGCGCTCGAGAAGGTCTTCGAGTTGATGAGCGTCCTCGGCGAGACGGTCTCGGGGTTCTCGAGGTTCATCCGCTCCTGCGCTGTACGGCGGAGCTTCAGGAGACCCTTACGGAACTCCTCACCGGCAAGCTCGGCGATCGAGCGCACGCGGCGGTTGCCGAGGTTGTCGATGTCGTCGATCTCACCGCGTCCTCCGCGGAGGTCGAGGATGTACTTCACCGAGTTGACGATGTCCTCTGGCTTCAGCACCTGGACGTCTTCACCGATGCCCTGGTCGAACTTCCGGTTGAGGCGGAAGCGGCCGACGCGCCCGAGGCGGTAGCGCTGGACGTCGAAGAACTTCTCGTGGAAGAGCTCGCGGGCCTTCTCGATCTGCGGCGGGTTGCCCGGGCGCAGGCGCCCGTAGATCTTGATCAGGGCCTCCTCGTGGCTCTTCACACCCGGCTCCTCGTGGAGCGAGTTGATGATGAGCATGTCGAGGTCCTGGGGATCGGCGTCGACCACCTCGACCTCTGCCAGGTCGCCGCCGGCGATCTCGATGGCAGCCGTCTCGGGGATCGGCATGCCGGAGGGCACGAGGACCTCTCCGGTCTTCAGGACGACGATGTCCCCCACCGCGATGCGGTCGGTGATCTTCTTCGCGAACGCGTTGGCCGTCTGCGACTTGGTCTTCTTGACCACCTTGGTCGGGTAGAACTGACGCAGGAGCGCCTGGTCCGAGCCGAGGTTCTCGTCGAGGGCGCGCAGGAAGGTCACCGCGCTGAACTTGCCGCTCTGGTCAATCCGGACGCTGAGCGCCTCCTTCTTGGTGACGTTGAGCTCAACCCAGGAGCCGCGCTCCGGGATGATCCAGCAGGAGTGCAGCAGGCGGTCCGTCGACGCCGCGTCGATCAGGAAGTCCACGCCCGGGGAGCGGTGGAGCTGACTGACGATCACGCGCTCGGAGCCGTTGACGATGAACTCGCCGCCGCCGAGCATGATCGGGAGTTCGCCGAGGTAGACCTCCTCCTCCACCGGCTCCGGCTTGACCAGCCGGAGACGGACCTTGAAGGGGTACCCGTAGGTCATCCGGAGCTTCCGGCACTCGTCGATGTCGTAGCGAGGCCTGCCCAACTCGTAGCCGACGTACTCGAGGCACATCGTCTTGTCGTACGAGTAGATCGGGAAGATCTCACGGAGCAGGGCCTCGAGGCCCAGGGCGTCTCGAGCACCAGAGGCAACCCCAGGAGCCAGGAAGGCCTCGTAGGCCTTCGTCTGGATCTCGACGAGATTGGGCAGCGGGACAATCTCGGACACGTTGCCGAAGTTGCGAACCTCGGCGGACTGCTCGACCATTCGGCCGTTGCGGTTAGCGATCATGAGCGGTAGCGAGTGCTGAGCGGGCCAAGCAACGACGCAAAGGGCGAGGTCTGATGCCGGGCGCCCGAACGGGCACGGAGAACGAGCGCAGCTCGGGTGGGGAGACGCTGATCGGGGGGAAGCCCGAACGGAAGACTGGGCGGGGGGGGCGCTTGGTCGAGCCGTCCGGAGACCGGCTCCGAATGGAGTCGGCCGGCACCAACACACCCCGGTCTGAACAGGGGCACATCAGCAGGAATGGGTTTCCGCCGGCCGGGGGGGGCAGACGGAAAGGGTCAGAGTGCGAAGCCGAGGACGACTCGCTGGAGCAATGGCAGCCGTGATGGACGGAGACCTGGGGCCGAATGCGCGGGTGAATCCCACGAAACGGACCCGCTGATCTGCCCCCGGGCTGCTTCAGCGGACCCAAAGGTTAGGGACGCTGATCTCACCTGGGAAGGCCCCTGGCACCCTCTTTGCTGGGAAATCATGACGCAGGTCGCGCCAGATCACCGGGCCAAGGGGGCGTCAGACTGTCCCTACGCGCCTCAGCCGCCGACGCTCAGCCGCGCCAAGAGGCACGGTTGAACGTCCGCGGCCGTGGTGGAACGACCCCAAGGGGCCGCCCCGAAGCCGGATCAGGCCAGCTCGACGGTTGCGCCAGCAGCCTCAAGCTGCTTCTTCATCTCTTCGGCTTCGTCCTTCGACGCCCCTTCCTTGACGGCTTTGGGGGCGCTGTCGACGATTTCCTTGGCCTCTTTGAGACCCAGGCCAGTGATGGCGCGGACCTCTTTGATGACCTGGATCTTCTTGTCGCCAGCCGCCTTCAGGACGACGTCAAATTCAGTCTTCTCCTCGGCGGCATCGCCAGCACCGCCCGCGGGGGCGGCCATGGCAACGGCGGCAGGGGCAGCAGCGCTGACACCCCACTTATCCTCGAGGGCCTTGACGAGCTTCGACGCCTGCAGGAGGGTCAGGCCGTCGAGCTGATCGGCGATGGTCTGGAGCTCGGCGTCGAGCTCGACGGTCGTGGTCTCTTCGGACATGGTTGAAAAGGGATCGGAGGGTAGTTCTCAGTGGTCTTGGAAAGGATGGCTACCACCCCCACCGCAACAGACGGTGAGAGAGCCGGAAGCCACCTGAATGAATCAGCCTTCAGCGCCGTCACCGGCGTCGTCAGCGTGGGCCTGGATAACACGGGCGACCGAACCGGGCACCGCGTTGATGACAGTGGCGAGGCCGCGGGCAGGACCCGAGATGACCCCGAGCAGCTGCGCGTGGAGGGTGTCGCGGTCCGGGAGGTCTGCCAGCGCTTTCGCGCTGGCTGCGTCGAGGGTGTTGCCCTCGAGCACTCCGCCCTTCATCACGACCTTCCCGTCCTTCTTCAGCTCCTTATCGGAGAACACCTTGGCCGCGTCGATCGCCGCCTCCGCGTCGCCGTAGGCGATGCCGGTGTTGCCCTTCAGGGCGCTGTTGTCTGAGAAGGTGATGTCGCGATCGGCGAGGACCCGCTTGGCCAGCGAGTTGCGCACCATCTTGAAGCGAACATTCTTCTCGGCGAGCTTGCCGCGAATAGCGGACGTCTCTTCGACGGACAATCCGCCAAAGCTAACGAGGACCATGCCCTCGGCGTCCTTGAACTCGTCCTGCAGTTCGCGGACGACCATCTGGTTGACGATATTCGGCATGGATCAGCCTCCGTACTCGATGAAGGCGCCCGGGCTCATGGTCGTCGAGACACTGATGCGCCGGACGAAGTTGCCCTTGACGGCTGCCGGGCGCATACCCGACAGGTGGTTCATGAAGGCCGAGAGGTTCTCGACCAGGTCCTCGGTGGAGAACGAGCGCTTGCCCAGCGGGGCGTGCACGTTGCCACCAGCGTCGGTGCGGAACTCGACCTTACCGGCCTTGAACTCCGAGACAGCCTCACCAACGTTCGGGGTCACGGTACCGCTCTTCGGCGAGGGCATCTTGCCCTGCGGTCCGAGCACCTTACCGAGCTTGCCGACGTGCTTCATCATGTCGGGGCTGGCGATGACGACATCGAAGTCCATCCAGCCTCCCTGGATCTTGGCGGCGAGGTCGTCCGAGCCGACCTCATCGGCGCCGGCTTCCCGCGCCGCGTCCGCCTTGTCGCCCTCGGCGAAGACGACCACCTTGACGGTCTTGCCCAGGCCCTTGGGAAGGGAGACCGCGCCGCGAACGAGCTGGTCTGTCTTCCGGGGATCGATCCCGAGCCGGACTGCGACCTCGACGGTCTCGTCAAACTTCGGAGCGGGGAGGCTCTTCAACATGTCGAACGCTTCGTTCGGCATGAAGTGAGCGGAGCGGTCGAACCGCGCCGCGGCCTCGCGGTAACGCTTGCTGTGCTTGGGCATGATGATCAGTCCTCCACCGTGATGCCGGAGGAGCGTGCAGTGCCGGCGATGATGCGGCAGGCCTGGTCGAGGTCGCGCGCGTTCAGGTCGGCCATCTTGATCTTGGCGATCTCTTCCACCTGCTCGCGGGTCACCGACCCGACGATCTGGGTACCGACCTCGCCGGCCCCCTTCTCGACGCCGGCTGCCTTCTTCAGGAGCACGGCCGCGGGAGGCGACTTGAGGATGAAGTCGAACGAGCGGTCCTTGTAGACGGAGATCTCGACGGGGAGGATCATCCCCATCTGGTCCCGCGTGCGGTCGTTGAACTGCTTGACGAACTCGGCGATGTTAACGCCGTGCGCGCCGAGCGCCGGGCCAATCGGCGGCGCAGGGGTCGCCTGCCCGGCGGGGCACTGGAGCTTGATCTTTCCTGTCAGTTCTTTCGCCATGTCGGTCCGTGAGTCTGGCCCCCACCATGGAGGGCGCGGTCCGCTGTGATCTGGTAGAGGTCGCCACTGCGAACGCCCCCGGAGGGAGGGCGGCACGCTGAATGCGGCGGGGTATTTGTTTCGTGGAGTGGATTCCGCGGACGCCGGTGCGAACACCAGGCCGGGAAGAAGAGGTCAAACGCTGTCGACCTCCCAGTACTTGAGGTCGACCGGCGTGGGCCGGCCGAAGATGGTGACGACCACGCGGACCGTCCCTTTCTCGGCGTTGATCTCTTCGACCGCGCCGTCGAAGCCGTCGAACGGCCCCGTGTTGATCTTGACCCGGTCGCCCTTCTCGAGGCCGATCGTGACCTGAGGGCGCGTCTCGGAGTCGGTCATGAGCGCGAGGATCTCTGCGACCTCCGTCTCGGAGATGGAGGTCGGCTCCCCACCCGATCCGATGAAGTCCCGGAGGCCGTCGATGCCGCGGAGCGTGGTCCGCGCCTTGATCACCGTGGGATCCTCGGGGTTCTCGAGGTCCGCCTGCACGAGCAGGTAGCCCGGGTAGAGCTTCTCCTCGATGTTGCGCTTCTTCCCCTTCTTCATGTCCGTCACGATCTTGAACGGCATGAGCACCTGGGGGACGACAGAGTCGACTCCAGCGATCTTCAGGCGGTGGATCGCGTTGTCACGGATGCGCTTCTCGCGCCCCGACTGACAGCGGAGGAAGTACCACTTGAAAGCCATCGGAGTCAGGCCCCCCCACCGGTGATGATCCGGGCGAAGAGGTTGCCGAGCACGAAGTCCGCGGCCGCCATGAAGCCCATCAGGAAGAGAACCACAACGATCACCACCACAGAGCCGTCCACGGTCTCGTCGACGGTAGGCCAGGTGACCTTGCGCAGCTCCGACTCGGTCTCGATCAGCAGGTCCGCGTTCTTCGGACGCTCCAGCGCCCGGTTCAGCAGGAACAACCCCGCCACCAGCGAGAGGACCGACGCGATCAGCGCGGGGCTCAACGGCAGGTTGACCAGCGGGAGGACGAGACCGTCAGAGACGGCCGCCCCCAACGAGTCCGGGAACTGCCCAGTGAGCTCCGCGCGCATCCGGATGCAGCCGTACGCGAGGAGAACGGCGAGCGACCAGAAGGTCGTCATCCGCGCCAGGCGTCCTTGATCCTTGCGGTAGGCCATTGGAGTCTCGGTTGGGGTCCGGGGGAGGGAGGGAGTGAACGGAGAGGGAGCGTCGAAAGCGTCAGCGCGAGCCGATCAGGCTCAGAGCTTCTTCTCGCGATGCGGGGTGTGCGTGCGGCAGCGCTTGCAGTGCTTCTTCTTCTCGAGCTTGTAGGCGGCCTTCAGACGCTTGTGCGTCGTGTAGTTCCGCTCCTTGCACACTGTGCACTCGAGGAAGACGTAGCGTTCCTTGGTCTTCATGTCAGGTGGCGCTGGCTTTGGGGGGAGCTCGGCGTACGCAGCGCGCAAACGAGCGCGTCTCGGCAGCCGGGTGTTCGGGGTGGGGTCGCGCGTCGCCTG
>Ga0115099_10523354_pt1 | contig 10221 bp, 7 predicted proteins | sample MBTome_FD_89017 | JGI IMG/M metagenome (GOLD analysis project Ga0115099, IMG submission 89017) | Marine eukaryotic communities from Pacific Ocean to study complex ecological interactions - MBTS_20Mar14_M2_3um Metatranscriptome... | ecosystem: Environmental > Aquatic > Marine > Oceanic | place... | reverse complement strand
TATCTAATGCTGTAAATCGATTTATTAAAGCAATGGCTAAGCGATACGATTATAGCGAACAAGATGCTGTATATGCTATCATGGCTGCTTTAAAACAGAGAGAATTTGATGGTGTAAATGAAGGAAGAAAGGATAACGATGCTTTATTCCCGGACAATCCAAGACTACCTGAAATTAAAAATTTAGCTGACAAAATTACCTCTATGGTAAAAGCAGAATCAGGTAAAGGTGAATTAGGGTACATCAAAACAATGGAGGAGATTAGATACCAACAAGAAGATGATTTCGAAAGAACCCCAGAATGGAATAAAGCTAAAGGTATTAGATCTGATTTTAATGAAGGTAAAAAATCTCTAAAAGAATTTACAGACAATTCATTTAAAGGTTCAGAAGTAATCGACGATGCTAACAAAAGAGGTCCGGATATGTTCGGTAAACAGATATTCGCAGATCTACTTCCTAAAGGGGTAGCTAGTGAAAACGATGCATTTGAAGCTTTAAAGAAACATGATAAGAGTGGTATCAAAGCTAGAATGGGTCAATACGCACCAATGTTTGTTCACATGCAATATCATAATTTAGAGCATGAAGGTGAAAAGTATAGAATGCATCAAAAACAATACTACAATAGTAACTTTAAAGATAAAGATCCAGACTTTAATCCTGGCGTATCTGCAATTACCTTAATGAAAGTAGATGAAAATGATGAGGGTAAAAATTTAGGTGTTATTTTAGTTAAGACAGATCAGTATGTACAAGATCTAAGAAACTTACCTGGTTTAGGTAAGAGACATATGGAAGAAGCTACTAGAAAAGACCTAGGAATGGTCACATCAGTATCTAAACGTAGAGCAGGAGCTGAATTAAAACAGAAATTAGCAGGTAAACGTTCTGATGGAATGGGTAAGTATGATGGTAATATTTACGGATTAGATAATGACGGCAAAAGAGTTGAATTGAAAAGTTTAAACGATTTAAATAAATTTAAGAAGTTTGAATTAGATGCCGATATAAACGAAGTAAATGAAGCTTCTAAAGAGAGAATGATTAAGCAAATTAAAAGAGCTCTCAAAGACGGTCTTTCCATATATAAACTTCCAATGGATACTCAGAAATATTATACTCACCATAAAGACGAGTTTAAAAAAGAAGCTAAAAATGAAGCTAAAGGAGGTCAAATTATGCCTGGAGATTATGTTAAAAATCAACACGGTAATATTTACCAAAGAGTAGATGGAAAAGTTGGAAAACATGATGCTTACGTTAGAGTTACTAACGGTAAAGTAGGTAAAAAGAAAACTGGCTTACATGACTCTTTTAAATTAACTTTAGTTAATAAAAATGAATTAGAGGAATCAGGACCTGGATTTAAACACGATTGTGCCGCAAAGGTAATCCATAAAGAACATGGAGAAGGAAATTGCATTCCTGAGAAACATACGCTAGTTAAAGAAGGTAAAAAGTATGTAGTTACTCATTACGATGTTTTATTTGAAAGCGGAAAAACAGTAAAAGATATTCCTGTTAGTGAATTAGATATTAAAACTACTAACGAGCACTGGCATAAAGGGTACAAAAAGAAAAAGAAATAGCATGAAAGAAGTAGAAAAACTTATACTTGAAGCTTATAGCTCTGTATTAACAGAGGAGGAATTCGCTCAAGATAAAAAAAATACATATAAGATGCAGGATCTTCCTAAATCTCTACAGGATAGATTAGAAGCACAGCATGGGGAATTTCATAAGAATGACTTTGTATCATCAGATATGACTACCTACTTCAAAACTAGCTCTGTAAATAAGGAGACTGGATCTATTGGCCATACTATTATTAAGCTACCTTCATTTGAAAAAATGTATTCTGATTATAATGATATTGTGAAAGATATTAAAAACCTAATGAGATCAGATGATGTTAGACAAGATGCTGCTGCAAGAGAGCTATTTGAATTAATTAAGACTAATTTTAGAAAATTACAAAGGTACTTACGTACCGAAAGACCTGAGCAGTACGCTATGATTAGAATGCAAAGTTCCTTACAAGAGCTTGTAAATATGTTTAACTCACACGTCAACATATTAAAAGAAGAATCATTGAGTAGAGACGCTAAGACAAACACTATTACAGAGGAAACTAGAAGATACTCTACATATGAATTAGATCTTTTAGATTTAATATCTCATCATAGATTTAATAACGATTTTGAAAAACTTAGTCCTGAAGATCAAGAATGGGTCAAAGCAGATGCTAAGAAAAGAAAGATGGTTAAAGAAGCTATAGAGAAGTATAAATCTAATCCTCAAATGAAAGTCATTTTAGAAGGAATGCTTGATGAATTAGAAGAAGAACCTACAGAAGAACCTACACCAGAGGAAGAACCAGACGAAACTGCACCAGAAGAAACTGTACTAGAAGATGCGACAGATAAAATACTTGGTAAGTTTCCAACAGTTAGAGCTGCAATAGTAAAATTACAGACAGAAGATTTTAAAGAATTTGTAGAGTCTATTGATTGGATTTCTCCAAGGCCTACAGCATTTAGAGTTAACCTAAAAAATGGTCAAGATTACACTCTTAAATGGACAGGTAAAACATTTGAAGCTCAAATTCTAGGTAAAAGATACATACTATCTAATATTGCAGAATATCAACAAGCATTAGATAAGTTATCTATACTCTATAAAGAAGCTCCTTTATCAGGTGCAGGCGAAGGTGAAGCAGTAGATTCCGATACCGGAGGTTCCGGAGGCGGTGGTGGTGGAGATTTTCCTGGCGAAGAAGGTGGTGGAGACGCCGTTGATGATTTAGGAGGAGAAGAAGGTGGAGAAGAACCAGCAGCAGAACCAGCAGACTTAGGAGGAGAAGAAATAGACTTCGAAGACGGAGCAGAACCAGAAGCATAACCAAATATGAATCTTATAGATAGAGCTATATTAGAATGGTCATATAAGACTAAAAAAGGATATCCTGACATTAACAGTCAAGAGGATATGGCTTTGTTTGAATCTTTATTTGGCTTTGAATTAGGAGAATCAAATATGGGGGGTAAAGCAACAGGTTATCCGTCTACTACTGGAACATTTGAAAAATACGTTAGAGATAAAAAAGACTCTAGTACCTTTATGTACTCCGCAGATAAGGACACTATATTAATACCAACATCAGAAGACGATGAACGGTTAAATATAAAAAAAGGTGAAGAGTTTAATATCATATCCAAATCAGAATTAGATTTAATTAAAAAAGGAGCAAGTAAATTTGCTACTATAAAATACGGCGGTAAAGAGTATTTAATAAACCTTACAGCAATTAATAAACCTACAGGAAAAGGAGTAGAAAAATTTGAACCAGGAGATTCTAAAAAACTTAAAACAGGAGTTTTACATCCCTTTATACCTGGACATGCTCAAGAAAAAGATGTAGCTTTACTTTTCCAAAATGCTTCTGATGAAAATTACGAGTTTGAACATAAAAAAAAAACTTGAAGTTACCTATATAGGAGAACCGAGAGGAAAGACACCAGGTAAACCTAAAACAGATTTATTTGTAGAACTAAAACAAAATATCTCAGAAATTAATTCTAATAAGTTAAAGATTAGTCTTAAAGCAGGAAACGCTACTTTTGTAGAAAATTGGACAAGACCATCACGTGCCCTTCAGATATTTGATAAAGATAAGTTAAAGCAAGAAGTAATTAAAATCTATAATGGCATTGTAGATAATACATTATTAAAGAAAGGTACAACTACTTTAAACTTAGCATTTTTTATTAGCACATCGTCTAAAACATATTCTATAGAAGGAAGAGGCCCACTAAAACTAAATGATGTAGAAGCATTAGAAGCCTATACTGCAACAAATAAATTTGGAGCAGATAGTGAATTAACACCTAACTGTTTTTTTAAAGGAAATGTTCCAGAGAGCATATCAGAGTTTATAGACAATCTTGTTCCTTTTGATTCAGGAGCTCTTAAGTATTTAGAGGATCTATATATTCATATTAGAGGTTCTAACGAATCTCGAGGTGGTTCTTTATTTATAAAAAGAGAATCTATTGACTCACCATGGTACATCAATCCCGATTGGGCAACTGCTTTAGATATTAAAGAAGAAGTAGTAGACGGTGTAAGGAAATATAAATAAGTTATGGCACAAGATATAAAAAAGATAATAGCACAAGAATATATTAAGTGTGCTAAAGATCCGGCGTACTTTATGAGAAAGTATTGTCATATTCAACATCCTCAAAGAGGTCGAATTCTTTTTGCTCTTTACCCTTTCCAAGAAAAAGTACTTCATTTATTTAGAGACGAGCAGTTTATCATTACTCTTAAATCTAGGCAATTAGGTATTTCAACATTAGCAGCTGCATATAGTTTATGGTTAATGTTATTTCATAAAGATAAAAACGTTTTAGCATTAGCAACTACACAAGCAACAGCTAGAAACCTTGTAACAAAGGTAATCTTTATGTACGATGAATTACCAAGATGGTTAAAACTACCATCAGTAGAAAAAAACAAACTATCCTTAAGACTAAAAAATGGATCTAAAGTTCAAGCTAAATCATCTAATGCGGATGCAGCAAGATCCGAAGCAGTATCCTTACTACTTATTGACGAGGCCGCCTTTATTGATAACATTGACGAAACGTTTGCAGCAGCACAACAAACACTAGCTACCGGTGGACAGTGTATGGCATTATCAACACCTAACGGAATTGGTAACTGGTTTCATCAAACTTGGGAAAAAGCAGAAACAGGAGAGAATTCATTTATACCAGTTAGATTACCTTGGACAGTTCATCCTGAACGAAATCAAACATGGAGAGATATGCAAGATAGAGACTTAGGTCCTAGAATGGCAGGTCAAGAGTGTGATTGTGATTTCCTTGCCTCTGGAGATACAGTCTTTGAACCAGAAGATATGGCTTTCTATGAAGAAACATATCAAAAAGATCCTCTTGAAAGAAGAGGTATAGATGGTAATTTATGGATATGGGAAGGAGTTGATTATACTAAATCCTATATGGTCGTAGCAGACGTAGCGAGAGGTGATTCTGCTGATTATTCCGCATGTCATGTTTTTGATATTGAAAGTGCTACTCAAGTAGCTGAATATAAAGGTAAATTATCTCCTAAAGATTACGGTAACTTCTTAGTTGGTTTAGCAACAGAATATAATAATGCTTTATTAGTAGTTGAAAACGCTAATATAGGCTGGGCTACAATAGAACAAGCTATAACAAGAGAGTATAATAACATATACTATAGTTCTACAACTCAAGTAGAATCAGTTGAATCATATATGAACAAGTACGAGAGAGATAAGCTAGTACCTGGCTTCACTATGTCTGCACGTACTAGACCGCTAGTAATAGCAAAGATGATAGAATACATCAGAGAACACTCAGTCACTATTCAGTCAAAAAGGTTAATGGCTGAGATGAGAGTATTTGTTTGGAAGAACGGTAAACCTCAAGCCCAAGTTAGATATAATGATGATTTACTTATAGCTTGTGCAACTGCACTTTATGTAAGAGATACAGCATTAAAACTAAGACAACAAGGTATAGATTTAGCAAGAGCTCAATTATCATCATTTAATAATATGAATGCTAGAAATAAAGCAGTCATAAAAAATGTTGGTAATCAGCAAAATAATCCTTATCTTATAGAAACACCTGGAGGAACAGAAGATATCTCTTGGCTTTTAAAATAGAACTATTTATAATTAAAATAATACCGTAATGGCGGATACATCACTTTTTGGTAGATTAAGGAGGCTCTTTTCAAATGACGTAATTATACGTAATATTGGAGGAGACGAGTTAAAGATCGCCGACACTAATTCTATACAGCAAACAGGTCGATATGAAACTAATTCATTAGTTGATCGATTTAGTAGACTGTATATGAATAATAATAGGAATATATATAATCCTAATCTAAACTACCAGACTCTTAGAATACAATTATATGCTGATTATGAGGCAATGGACACAGATCCTATTATAGCTTCAGCATTAGACATTATAGCTGATGAAGCTACTATTAAGAACGACCAAGGAGAGGTAGTATCTATAAAATCATCAGATGAAAATATACAAAGAGTTCTTTATAACTTATTTTATGATGTTTTAAATATAGAATTTAATCTATGGTCTTGGACACGTAATATGTTAAAGTATGGTGACTTCTTCCTTAAATTAGAGATAGCAGAAAAATTCGGAGTATATAACGTCTTACCTTATACAGTGTACCATATCATAAGACATGAAGGTAACGATCCTGAAAACCCAGCTAAAGTAGAATTCCAATTAGAATTAGATGGAATAGCAGCATCAGCAGACCCAAACTACAGAAAAAGACCTACTGACAAAACAATAGTATTTGATAATTATGAGATGGCTCATTTTAGATTACTATCAGATACATCATACCTACCTTACGGACGTTCTTACTTAGAACCAGCTAGAAAGATATATAAGCAAGTTAACTTAATGGAGGATGCTATGTTGATACATAGAATAATGAGAGCTCCAGAGAAGAGAATGTTCTATATTAATGTAGGTTCAATTCCTCCTAATGAAGTTGATCAGTTCATGCAAAAGACTATCAACACTATGAAAAAGACTCCTTATGTTGATCCCCAAACTGGTCAATATAACTTGAAGTTTAACATGCAGAATATGATGGAAGATTTCTATCTACCTGTTCGTGGAGGAGATACATCTACTAAAATAGATACAACAAAAGGACTAGAGTATGACGGTACTAACGATGTACAATATCTACAAGCTAAATTATTTGCAGCTTTAAAGATCCCTAAAGCATACTTTGGGTACGAAGGAGACTTATCCGGTAAAGCTACTTTAGCAGCTGAAGATATTAGATTTGCTAGAACTGTAGAAAGAATACAAAAGATATTAGAATCAGAATTAACAAAGATAGCCTTAGTACATTTATATACTCAAGGATTTACAGGTGAGTCGTTAACTAACTTTGAAGTTAAATTATCTACCCCTTCTATTATATTTGAACAAGAAAAAGTAGCTCTATTAAAAGAAAAAGTAGATTTAGCTGCTCAAATGAAAGATAGTCAACTATTCTCATCAGACTATATTTATGAGAATATATTCGATATGTCTGAAGACTCTTATATGGAAATGAGAGATTTAGTTAGAGAGGATACTAAACGTAAGTTTAGGTTAGCTCAAATCGAAGCGGAAGGTAACGATCCTGCTAAATCTGGAACTACTTACGGTACTCCTCATGATCTAGCTTCTATGTACGGTAGAAGATCAGTTGCAACTCCTAAAGGAGGATCAGCTGACGATGTACCAAAAGGATATTCAGAGACTGAACCTGAGTGGGGTCAGCCTGGTCCTGAAGGCGGAAGACCAATAGAAAAAGCTTCTGTATACGGCACTAATGATGCACTTGGAGGAAGAGATCCTCTAGGGCAGCATGGTATGAAAGGTGGGTATCCATCCGACAATGATAATGTAATGGAAAATGTTTCTACTAAATCAGTTTATTATAAAAATAAAGATATGTTAAAAAATATAGTATTTGATGCTGTAGAGGAAAAGGAGTCAGAAATGTTAAAAGAAGGCAACATCAAAGATTTAGGTAATTAACCCATATTTATAATAGTAAACGTGTAGAATGAAAGTAAAACACTCAAAATTTCGAAATACAGGTCTTATCTTTGAATTGCTAGTTAAGCAAATCGCTGCGGATACTCTATCTAAAAAAGATTCTCCAGCTTTAGCTATACTTAGAAAGCACTTCACTGGTAAAACAGTACTTGTAAAAGAGTTTAAATTATATGAATTTATACTTAAGAATAAAGGCGTAGGACAGAATAAAGCTGAATCTATACTATCAACTATTACTGAGATATCTAGAAAGTTTGATCAAAAGATTCTTAAAGCTCAAAAATACGCATTAATATCTGATATTAAAGAAGCATATAAGAGTGATGAATTTTTCAATATTCAATCAACAGATTATAAAGCATTAGCTTCACTATACTGTTTATTAGAAGCTCAGAATAATAATGACTTAGTAGATCCTAATTTATTGATTAATTTTAAATCAACTTTATTAGAGCATTTAACTACTAAGAAACAAAACAACACAGACGTTAAAGATACTTTAATAGAAGAATACTCTAAGTACGATAAAGACTTAAAGCTATTAGCATTTAAAATATTACTTGAAAAATTTAACGATAAATATAAAGACCTACTCCCGGAACAAAAAAGAATCTTGAGAGAGTTTATTACTTCTGTTAATTCTACAACTAAACTACGTACTATAGTAAATGAAGAGTTAGAATTAATAATTAAAGAAGTAAAAAAATCTACAAGCAAAGTAAAGGATAAGGTAGTGTTAATAAAATTAGAAGAGATAACTAAGTCTATTAAACCTCTTACAAATAAAGAGAAGATATCAGATACTCATCTAATTAACTTATTACAATATTACGACTTAGTACAAGAATTGAAAAGCCTGTAATGAAAAGAGCAGACCTAGTATCTTTAGTTAGAGAAGTAATACAAGAGTTAGATGAAGCTAACGTAACTGGAGGATCAGCATCATTCACAGCTGGTACTGGAGCTACTTACGCTACACCTAATTTTCTAGGTAAAGCTACAAAGGCTAAAAAGACATTAAAAAAACAAGGATATAAAGAAATAAAATGAGAAAAGTAACTGCAACAGAAAAGTACAGAGCTGTAAACGAAGGACAAATGTCCGAAGGAGAGTTCGTAAGACAAATGCGATTAGCATTTCCTCAGCATATTAACCAATTTAATGGATATCACGACTCAATAGCTATCCTTAAAAATAGAGGCGTTCTTTCTGAATCTACTCTTGAAAAGATGAACCCTGACACAGTATCAGATGATTCTCTTAGAAGAGCTTTAGACATCGAATTAACAGCTATGGGACATGATCCTGTTACTTGCTCAGACGGAGAAGCACAAGCAAAAGCAAAAGATAAAGCTTTAAAAAACTTAACCAAAGATCCTTTACATTACTATAACCTATTGGCTCAGGAATCATCTAAAGTAGATAAAAACGATAAGATGAAAGAAACTAAGCCTGGAGCGAAAGATAAAGACACCTTTAACGATATGAAGAAGGCTGATTTAAAAGAAAATTATACCAAAGAAAAACTATTAAAAAGATTAGGTAATGCAGACGATGCACGTATTCAAACTGGAGATGGAAGAGAATATATAGTGTACAATCCTAACTCTAATAATGATGATAATGCTGCAATGTGGCATGATGACTCTGTACATGCAGTAGATCAAGACGGAGGAGAGCATGAAATTCATTATAAAGATATAGGTCTTGTAATGGTAGATGAAACAACAAATGAAAGTAACCAAGAAGAATCAATTGCAGATTTTATCATTAAACACTATACAAACCCTAAAACAGGTAAGAGTTTAATTGATGATGAAATTATAGGAGACTTCTTTAGAACTCACCCTGAATCAAAAGATGAACAAGATCCTCAAGATGCTTTAGATAACTTCGAAGAGTACCTATCAGTAAATTATGAAATGCCTGGTGACTATATGCAAGAAAAAGTTGCTACATCAGTAGATGACGTAATTGATCCTGCTGACTATGGAACTATAGGTGCTAACTATTTAAAAGGATTTGGAAAAGCACATTCACTTAATCAAGATCAATTAGAACAGCTTGGTCGTAAAATAGTAGATCAACTATATAAAGGAGACTTTGATGCTGCTAAAGAAAAGCACATGCAAGAAAATAACGTAACTAAAGAGTCTAAGGCATTCGCTCCTGGAGATATGTTTTCTACCAATTTCGATTATAAAGGGATGTTAAAATATGCTACAACAGTATCATGTAATACTCCTTTATCTACATTACAGGCTTTGTTTGATTCTTTTGAAGATGTAAATTACCATAGAGAAGCAAGTCACTTATCTTTTGCTATTGAAGAATTAGAAGAAGGTAATAAAGAAGGATGTCAAGAACATATAGATGCTTTTAAGAAAGAAGTAAAAGCTACTATTAAGAGTATAATTCAAGAAAACGGAGGATTTGTTAGAGAAGCAGATGTTGAAGAAGGTTTTAACGACCACTTATCATCTGACGATCTTAAAGATTTAGCTCAACACTTTCAAAATAACGGTAATGCAGAGGCAGCTAAACATATAATGGCAGC
>Ga0115099_10671908_pt1 | contig 10228 bp, 4 predicted proteins | sample MBTome_FD_89017 | JGI IMG/M metagenome (GOLD analysis project Ga0115099, IMG submission 89017) | Marine eukaryotic communities from Pacific Ocean to study complex ecological interactions - MBTS_20Mar14_M2_3um Metatranscriptome... | ecosystem: Environmental > Aquatic > Marine > Oceanic | place... | reverse complement strand
TAATTCAAACCCCGTTTGTGTGATGGTAGCTACGCCATCGCTTTACACTTATACTAATTTGCAGACACTAATTTCAGTAATGAGGAGAAATCCTCATCTGAAAGATAAAATGTTTGAAAGACAAAATATAAGTGTATTTTTACGCGAGCATATTATATATTATATATCAGCCCACAAGCTATTTATTTAAATGTATTATTTAGTTTTATTTACGATATTTTATTATTTATAGTAATTTATTTATACATACACAATCGACATGCATACTTTACAGTTAACATATTAATTTTAACATATTATGTAATTTTTGTTATATGTTTTATACTAAGGTTGTAGTTTTTTATACAGTAAATGCCTTAATTTGTACTTACTTTATTATATTGTAAGTTAACATGTGCGTTTAGCTTAATTGTTAGCACAAAAGACAAAACATACCAATTTTGATCATGGGTATTATTATTTAATTTCTAAAATTTGATGTATTAATACGGTTATTGAGTATATTTAAGGCGCGTGTGCGGTTTATACTTCAATGATTTTATTTTACGCATTAAGTTTAACAAACAATCTTGGTAATTGATTGATAGTTTTACAAGATTATATTTCCAGAGGCTTGTATGACAACGAATAGCAGAGATTATATTCGGAAGATGCATTGAGGAAATACAATTATTGTCCTTGCGAGGGAACAATTAAAACACATTACTTCAGAAAATTTGTTAATTAAATTTTTAAGATTGATCGCAAGTTTATATATAAGAACATAATGAAGTTGGAGAAGCTAATACCCAAAGATTTTGTGTTACACAAAGTTTCTTACAAATGTCAACAGTTAGTCACTGTTTGATATGGATCTAACCTGAGGAGGAGACCTAGGCCAACATATTACTGTTTGAATATATATTAACAATCTTGCCACTGTTTTCAGTGCGAAAATTTTTCAGAGTTTCGACTACTACTCGGTCGTTCCCGATTTTGAACGTCTTGATGATGTGGCATTTTATGCCAGTCGTTGAGGGGGAAGAGAAGAAATCCGATGTACAGGATGCTTCTACTCCTAAGCCTGTAAAGGCAACCAACAAGGAGTCCGTGAGGACAAACGACAAGGAAGGGCAGCTTAAAAAAGTTGCTTCAACACATTTTGCTAGAAAGATCGAGGAGCATAATGTATTTGGAAACAGAGATTACACTTTTTACAAGTATCTTGATCCAACGCGATACAATCGCGCCAAATTTCAGAGGCCGTTGTACCGCACAGACAAAGGAAACGCTTTTGTCCAAGCTAGATTAGCTAAGAAGAAAGAGGATTCCAAAAACAAAAAACGAACTTCTCGAATGGGTAAGCGCGCTAAGCGCGCTGCTCAGAAAGAGAACGACAAAAAAGACAGAGCTGAGAAGAAGAATAGCTACACTAAGATTCACAAGATAACGAAGGAGAAGAAGAAAGCGGAAAGAGGTTTTCCTACTCCGCCTCGTTATGGAGTTAGGATTCCTAGGCCAGTTACTCGTAACATGGGCATTCAGATTACTCCATCAATTGGAGCTGAAAAAGTGAGAGTCGGCAGGAAGATTGTTGACTTTACTTCATAAATGGCGATTAGGCAGCACAATTTACTTCCTAATATTTTTAGTACACATACTAAGGATGAAGGAATGAAAGACTGGGAACGATACGAAGCACTTAATAATGATTGGAGTGAACGAGTTGTTAAGTCATTTGAGGCTGCTAGACTTAAAAGGACTGGTTTGACGGGGGCTTTTAATTTTTGGAAGGCCCGTGTGCCTGTTAAGAAGAAGAAGAGGGCTAGAAGGCCTAAGCAGAAAGACGAAGATAATATCATTCTGGAGGAGTGTATGGCGGAGAACAGAGCATTGAAGAGGAATCGTATCGACAATCAGGTTGATCCTTGTTTTGCTTCAGGGTCTGTTATTTACAGCCTGATGTCTGAGTATTTTCCTGCTGAAGACAAGGAGAAAGAAAATGCTACAAAGCAGTTTGAGTCTATTCTTCTGTTCCTCTGGCAGGCGCGTTCTGCTTTATCGCAGAAAAGCAAGAAGCAAGCGTTTGCAGATTTGTTGGCAGCCGTTTTAGTGTTGTACAAAGGTCTTACTGAGCGTAGTGTTGTCTACGATGTGCGAAAAGGGGTCAGTAAGTTTGATCCTGCTATAATGGCGGTTATTGCTTCAGTAGTGTCTTTATTCTCTGGTGAGGAGAGAGACGTCATGCTGGAGCAGGTTTACACGGATGAAGATTTTATTCGGATGGTTGAAGAGCAGCGAAGTGCTACAGAGGAGCCTAAATATCACTATTCAGGCAAGACTACAGCGGAAGTATTGCAAGACATCGTTGATGGAAAGCTTACTGCTGACGACAACTTACCGAACGCGATTTTGGGTTTTGACATGAGTTTGGGGAAATTCATTATGAGTAAACAGACTAAGTGCAAAGTTAACGCTGTGTATCAGCATTTTGTTTTGATGAAGCATGGTGTTCCGGCTTATCCTGAGGACGACATGGAGATTTGTCTTGGCCCGATAGGAGGCGAGACCGTTGTTTCTATGTTTAGAAAGGTCTCAGAGCTTATTCTCAATGTTGCTTTGTTGGTTACTACGCCTGTGGCAGGATGGGATATTGACTCTACTAAGAAAGAATTTTTAAGGTCTAAGTGGTTTAAAAATCTAGATTTGACCGCAGATTTGGCTACGAGCATGATTAACTGTATAAATTTTTTGCAGCCTCTCATGATACATTTGGTCAAGTCGCCTGATGGCCAGCCACAATGGAATCCTTTTTTATGGGATTGGAAGGCTTTGTTTTATGGGGACGAAGAGTTTCGTGATGTGGTTGACATAGTTGATAAGATTGAGAAGTTTAGGCCTTTTGTTGGCACATCAAATCACGAGTTGAGCTGGATTCGGAGCGCTGGGGAGTTTAATACTCAGGTCGACATTACGTTAGATAAGGTGACAATGTTAAGGGACAGAGCGCAAGCGCAAGGTGAGTCAAATCACCACAAAGTGCTGTGTGCTCTTAGAACGAGGCTTGAAGTTATAAGGCTTGCTTTGCTGAGAGACAAAAGAGCCGCACAGATAAGGGAGTGCCCTATAGCTGTTCAGTTGTACGGGACTTCTAGTTTGGGCAAGACGACTTTGACTAGTTTGCATCACAGGTTTGCTATTAGCGCTAGAGGTATGGATCCTGAGTTGAGCAGTTTGTACGTGCAGCCGGTAGGTGATCCTTATAATAGTGGTTTTTCAAACAGTTGTTACACTTGGATTATAGATGACATAGCTGCCGTTAAGGTCAAGTTTCAGCAGCCTATTGACATTGTTGACGTTTTACGTAAAGCAAACAATCAGGTTTTTGGTGTAAACCAGGCTAGTTTAGAAGATAAAGGCTGTAAATTTTTCTCTGGTGGTCTTGTTGTTATGACAACTAACAGTTCTCATATGGACATTGAGGACGTTATGACAAGTCCGTCTGCAACTTATAGGAGGATTTTGAAAGTTGAAGTCAAGATGGAGGACAATTTTAGTATGCCTGATGGCCGAATTGATCCTGCCAAGATATCAGAGTATGAAGAGAGGTTCCATTTGGGCCTCGAAGATTCGATGCTTGCACCAGCTTGGCGTTTTAAGGTGCAGGTGTACACGATGTCTCCTTCAGCAGGTTACGGTACGCCAGATGATTTGGTGGGATTGGTTGATAATGAAGGATTTGTTGGAACTAAGGATTACTTTTCTTGGTATTGTCGTTATACGGTAAAGCACTTTGAGGATCAGGCCAGAATGCTGCAGTCTCATAAGAGGATGGAAAAAATGAGACATTGCGTGTGTGGCAATATTGGGGGATGCTCTGATGGCGCTTGCGTTGGTGTCGAGGCCACTGTTAGTTTTAGTAATTTTAACCCTTTAGGCGTTTTTATGATTCCTTACAATGTGGCGGCAGGCACCATTAGAGTTTACAACAAGACTACGGGGTTTTTTGATGATCTTTGCGTAACAGCGAAAAACGCACGCAATGCGGATTTTAAAGGAGCAACAGATTATGTTAAGGGCGCTGGAACTATGTTAGGAGTGAGGTCTCCTAGTGACGTATCAGAGGAGGAAGTCCAATCAGACATAGCCGACATGATGGAGGATGTGGATTCTGGTGGTAATTCTAAGATTCCAACTAGCAGAGTAAAGGCTGCCGTGTTTGGGGTATTGTGTAATGTTTCAAAGCATTCTACAATGCTTTATGTTGGATTGAGCGTAACGGCTTTTGTTGGCGTGTTAACTCTTGCGGTGTCATTGGGTAGTGGATTTATTGGTGGAAAGAAGGATGTTTTCATTCCTACCGTCCATCCACGCTCAACAGGTGAGCATGGGGGGACTTGGAATGATTTGCATCCTTCTGAGATTAGAACCCAATTTCCGGTCATTTCTAGGACTTCTGGTTCTAAAGATATGGATGCGATATTGGGAAAATTTCACACTCATGTTTGTGTTGTGTCACAAGGAGATATATGCGGGTCTGGTTATTTGATATCAAATAACGTGATAGTCACGTGTAAGCATGTGGCCAAATCTATGAATGCTGATAAAGCTTACAATTTTGTTTTTAGTAGCGACTACGGTATGTCTGGCAATGCTTTTGGATATTTTGCAACTTGTTATTTCTTGGAAGACAAAGATATTTGTTTTATGCTTGTGCATGGCGGTATTTCTTGTAGAGCTCAAAGTTTGACAGACAAGGTAAACAGAAGTTTGGAGGATCGGTTTTTTAAAAAAGATCCTGCTATTGGACGGTATAGTGTTGTATTGTTGTCTAAGCACAGTGAAGGTCAAGGCATGAACAGAGGCGTGATTTGTGATACTAAGATGAGGTGGAGTTTTGCTCATGAGGGAGTCAACATTTCATCATCTGGTTTTTCAGCCAGGATGGAACATGAAGTTTTAAAGGGTCAAAGTGGAAGTCCAGTTATTGTTCATGACAATGGAAAGAACGTTAGTTTTGCTGGCGTGCTTATAGGAAGAAGTACATCTGACACCAATATAGCTTATGTCACCATTGTTTGCAGAGAGGAGATCGATCAGATGAGATCTCATTTTATGGAGCATGGAGCGCTAGACGTTTGTCTTGAGTCAGCCCCTATTAGAGCTGATAACTATTTACCTTTAAATGAGAATTCTCATTTGGCAGGTTGGGCAATAGATAAAGGACTTAATTTATCAGGAGAGGCTATTGGGTTTTTCCCTAACACAGGTACTAAATCTAAGATTGGAAGAGACAAGTTGATAGAGCCTCCATATGTTCAGGATTCACGGGAGTATTTTAACCTTGGTAATACGTTTGGTTTGCCTTATATTGGAAAAGAACCATGGAGGAGAGCTATTACACAGGAGGCTGTTTGCCGTCCTACTTCAAGTCCTTGGTTGGCCAAGAGGGTAAGAAGACATTTTGTTCGTGTTTTACTTGAGCGCATTTCTAGTCAGCCTGGAGCCATTGAGTTGATGGAGGATATGTCTATTGTTGACGATCATGTAGCCATAAATGGCATTCAAGGCATTGATTATATGGGAGGTACAAACATGAGTTCTTCTGCTGGGTATCCATATTCAGGCCCAAAAGCAGCGTTGTTTAAGGGTGAGAGGCCAAATGCTAGTCTTGGTGATGAGCTACAAAGTGACATAGATGATATGGTGTCTTGTTTTGAAAGCGGTAGAGCCTTTGGCGCTGTGACTAAGGCTAGCCTGAAAACTGAGATTGTTGATACGGCTAAATTTGAGGCAAAGAAGACGAGAGTTTTTTCTTGCGTGCCTTATCCTTTGATACATTTACAGAAGAGGCTGCTTATGACGATGAGTCGTGTTATGTTTGGCTACAGAAACATTTTTGAAACTGCGGTTGGTATTAACATGAATTCGGCAGAGGTTGGAGATCTAGTCGATAATGTTAAGCAGCTCGGAAATAGAAAGAATGTGGAGGCATTTATGATAGCCGGTGATTTTGAGGGGTTTGATAAGAGGATGTGTCCTGTCGTACTGATAGAGTTGTTTTGGCTGTTCTATGATTTGCTTACATGTGAGTATTCTGGCATGAAGGACGATTCTAGGATTTTGCCGTGGATGAGGGGCCTGTTGGCTGAGACTTTGTTTGGTTATGGTACGTACGATGGAAATATATTTCGTAGGATGCTGGGCATGATATCTGGTTTCTTGTACACCTCGGTTTTTGGAGCTGGATATCAGAGTATGACAAAGCGGGCTCTTTATGCAATTTGCCATTATTATGGTAAGGTGTTTAGAAAAGGGCCGCTTGACGATTGGTGGGTCGACGAATTTCCTCAGATAGCCGAGACAATAACGTGGGACGTTGTGAATGATGCTAGTTTTAGAGCTAATTTTGATGAGTCAATGAATGGTGAGGATGGTTTTGAGGAGAATGTCGTTGTCACTGCATTCGGAGATGATCATTGGGATTCTTTGCTAACTAAGCTGTTGAGCGGAAAGATCTACAAGGTCTTATATTGGAATTTGTATGGGATGGGATACACGGATGCTAATAAGGATCCTATTGTTCCTGCCTACAATATGTTTGCGGACATCACTTTTCTAAAGAGATATATGCTCTGGAATGATGACGTCTCAGATTGGGTTGCAATTCTTGTGGAGAAGTCCAGGGCTAAGGGCTTAGACGTGAGGGTTAAGGGTGCTGGCTCTGAGTTGGATGGACATAAGAGTTGTTTTGAAAGCTCTATGACTGAGGCATGGCCTTTGGGTAGAGAATATTACGACAAACACGTGGGGTTTTTGAGGTCGACTCAGGCTAAATATTTCCCATATTTGCCTATTCTTTACAAAACCTACGAAGAGCAGATTGCTGCATGGCATGCATCTTCAGAGAGGCTTATGCGCACAGGCCAAGTTATTCGGTGTGGAAGAAAGATGGTTTACTCTTCTAGGCGAGATAGAGCTTATGTCAAGGGCCCAGTTGACGAGGAAGTTCAAGAGGTTGTAGACATTGAGCCTCTTTCTGATGTGTTTCGTGTCGATGCTTGTATGGAAAACGTGCCAATTAGTCAGATTGGTGAATCTGTTGTGGTGATGCCAGACGTGGCGGCTCATAGCTATTTGGAGACTAAGCCTGAAGATGAGGTGCCTAATGTTGCTTTTTCTTCATGGTTTGACAGACCCAGACAGATTAGATCTGGTAAGGTTGAGGAGTCTTTAGACTCGTTTGATCCTTGGACTGAATATTTTTGTCATCCAGGCACAGTTCCTAAGGTGTCTGGACATTTGAAGTTTAGGGCTACTTTAAATGTAAGAATTACTATGACTTCTTCTGCTTTTGTCGCTGGTCGATTATTTGTAGCTTATGATCCTTTGTTCACGAAGTTTGATAGCACAAAAAAGTTTGGAGCGGAGGATTTGGTCAAGATGAATTGCGTTGAGTTGGATGTAGGCAGGTCTGAGTCAGCTATTCTGACTTTTCCGATGGTTTGGACCAGAGACTATGTTGAATGGAAGGATCTAGGAAAGCTGGGTAGAGTACATTTTGATTTAGTCGGTCAAAGATTGATTGGCACACCGGATAAGCCTCATATGCGCATAGATATGTGGGCCGAAGACGTTGAACTAGCTGATGCTGTTGCGCCCTCAGGTGATGGGTTACCATCTCGCGTAATTGTTACGCCATTGGTTGGTCGAGTAGTAGGAGAAAATTATGAAATCTTTTGTAAAGATGGAAAATTGTCTGTCATTAGACCAAGCAAAGAGGACATTTCTAAAATGGATAAGTGGCCTAGAATGACCATAGAGAGGACGAGGAAATATTTGGAGGTGCCTTCTGAGGTGGAAGAATGTTCTTTGAATTATGCCAGAAATTTGATCAATAGCTCTGTGGGGGAGTTGATGACAAGTTCTCTTATACATAATGGGGTTTCGTTGAGTCCAGATGAGGCCACAGCTAAGTTCGGAAGCGAGCTGGCTAGGAGAATAGAGTCAGGCGACACACAGATTTTTGGGCAGGTGTGTTTGGCCCTTGGAGTTCCTGACCCTGAGGAGACAAGGTTTCGTCCTTGGCCAGATACGGCATCTGCAGCATCAACTCCAAAGTTTAGCCAGTTTACTCCTACTGTGGGAGGGGGATTATCAGATCTTGCTGATGATTCTTTGCTGTCTTATTTACAAACGGAGGAAATTGTGTTCAACGGTGATTGGGAGACTGGTAGCATGAAAGCTATATTTGACCGGAAAGTCAAGCCAGTCTCGTTTAAAGAAGTTGGCAAAGCAAAAGCGATGGATGGCTTCACTTACAGAAGGGTTAGCGCTTCTTATTTAAGTTATTTTACTTGGATGTCTAGGCGTTGGAAAGGGTCTTTAGTTTACAGATTTAGGATCATCCGAACTCAACATCATTGTGGTAAGATAGCAATTTACTTAAGAAGATCTCCGGAGTCTACTTTGGAGGACTCATTTAGCGTTATAGTGGACATTTCAGAGGTTAGTGAGTTTGACATAGAGGTGCCTTATATGGAGACAACATGGACTACAACGCCTGCTTGCGAAGATAATAGCACTTATTCCAACCTGGTTGTGGTTCCTTATTCACCTATGGTGGCACCAGAGGCGTCGGCTGTTCGAGTTATGATTTCCATTAGAGCTGGTGATGATTATGTTTTGGATGAGGTCTATCCCAGACCTGATCATATGTTGATAGATCTAAAGCCATTTGGTGCTCAGATGGTCGAGTCCTCAGTGTTGGAGGCTGCAAGGAAAGTAGAGTACACAGTTGGTAAGCCAAAAAGACAGGTACCGAGGTACGTGCTGGGAGTAGGTCCGAAGTTGAGTATTCAAGCCATTTCACCTTTGAGCAAGGTTTCAGATTTTTGTTATAAAGAGATGGAATATTCAGCGACGTTACCTGGCGCAGGCCAGTATAGTGTAAACAAATTTGGAGTTTTGCCTTCAACTCCATCTTTCGCACGTGTTATGGGGTGTTTCAAAGCTTGGCATGGTGACGTGACGAGACATTTGGTTGTCTCTAGCGATTCTGTTGCTTCTGGCGCAGTAATTTTAGGAGAGACTTATGGCGTGCAGTCCGAACCTGATTTATCATTTCAGATGGCTAAAGGTGATGTGGTTGGCTCTTTAAACAAGGAGATAATTTATGTTTCCAAGTATCCTGGCTTCGACCATTTTAGTGTTGCTCGATCTGAGCATTCAGAGAAGTATGAGGCGGAGATGAGAGTGGCAGTTATGTCCATGTCTTCGAGTTTATTATGGATACAGACAGAGCTGTCTAATAATTTTAGGATGTTGGTACCTAGGGGTCCTCCAGATTTTTGGTTAAGAACAAATTCTAAACCAAAAAATAGAGTGGTGAATTCTGGTAGCAGTGTGGCTGGAGCCGCAGTCCATTCGGAATATTCAAGATTCACAAGTGTGACACATCCTATCGATGGATCGCGCAAGTTTGCATACAAGGACTTTTGCATAGCTACGGAGGACAAATAGGTCTGCTTTTCGTGGAAGGGGCCGTATGAGTTCTCATTACAGTACACTACTGACGACGAAGGTTATGTCACCTGCGGTTTGCCTGGTCCGTTGGCAAATTATGATTGGGTTCATATATATGAGAGCGGTGTTTGGAGAGTTGAGATGCCGCCTCACACCTCTGGCTATTTTGAGTCTTTCTGTCGATTCAAGGATTTTGATGTAGGTGAACAAAATTCAGACGATGAGGCTGGCCAGGAGTCAGTCATACCACAAGACACTAGTGCTTTTTTAGCTAGTGACTTAAAAATTGAATTTTCGTTATCAGATAAAGACGAAGATTTGATTAATTCTATATTTTGGGTTTACAATTACCAATATATTAGAAGTACTTGGAAAAGTACAAGAGACATATGTAATATGGGGATAATATGTTCCCAATTGCGAGATCAGTGTAAGGAAATTACATATCCTTATGAAGTGAGAGTAGAAGGAGGTGTTCAGCAGTGTAGCTGGAGTCTGTTTCTAGATAGTGCTGGGGTTCCGGAAGGGGCCTATTTCAGAGTTGGAGATAATTGGCTTGTTATAGCCACTGCTTCCTTTGTGTCAAGTGAGTTGTAGAGTTTAGAGATTACTTAAATCTTTAGTGTATTGGGTTGCGATACACGGGCTTAGGCCTGAGACCGAAGGGTCGTCTTATAGACGATTTCTGCTGTGCAGATTCAGTTCGGTAGCGACCGAACTTTTC
>Ga0115099_10360655_pt1 | contig 10228 bp, 1 predicted proteins | sample MBTome_FD_89017 | JGI IMG/M metagenome (GOLD analysis project Ga0115099, IMG submission 89017) | Marine eukaryotic communities from Pacific Ocean to study complex ecological interactions - MBTS_20Mar14_M2_3um Metatranscriptome... | ecosystem: Environmental > Aquatic > Marine > Oceanic | place... | reverse complement strand
GTTTATTTTGAATTTATATTTTTAATATGGAATATTGTGTAGAAATTGTTTGTTTTTTTTTTTTAATTTTAGTTTCTTTTACTCATTGTCCACCCTTTTTTGCCCACAAGCAGCACCTTCTTCCTTCTTCTTTCTCTTTCTTGGGGTTCTGTTTGTTGGTTTTGTTTGATTATTTGCCATTAAATCTCTCTTCATTCTTTTATTTTGTTCTTTCAGCGCATTTTGTGTTTCTAATATTTGTCTCTTTTGCTCTGTCATGGCTTCAATATCTTTATTTAATTTGTCCTCTTCATTCTGAATGTCTTTAATTTTTTGTATTTGTCCACCAGCAAATGGATTGCTTTCCATAACAAAACTGTCATCATTTCCAAAGGATGATAATTGTCTTCTTCTCTTATCACCAAGACATTTTTTACATAAATTTGGTAATTTACCTAATACTTCCGCTATAAATACAATACTATAATAAACTAAGGAGCCAACCAATGTCAAACCAGCAAATACTAAAACGGTGTTATAAAAGACTTGTGATGTTGGATCACTATCTAATGTTTGTATACCCGTTTCTGGATCCGTGTAATAAAATCTACCCGATTCAAACATAATGGCTACTAATGCTAAAAAGATATTACAACCAATTAAAATAATTTCAACAGTATTGTAATCAAAATAATATGTTACAGCATCTTTTTGTCCCAACAAATGAATGTTTTTAGCAGCAGACAAGTTACGCACATGTTTACGATTTAATCTCCTTGAATGTTCAATTTGTTCGACAACTAATCTTTTAATAGATGGATCTAGTTGATAATGCATTAAACTATCTTTTGGTATTGCACTTTGTGGCATTTCAGCGTCAATAAATTTTTTAGCTTCTTCTACTTTTAATGAATGATTTTGTTTGACATTTTCTCTTTCAACTGTAGACATATACGGCCTATGTTTTGCTGTCAAAACATAATTACCAAATAATACTAATAACATAGTGCTCAACATAAAAACAATATTTCCGCGAAACATTAATGCTATCATAGCGATAAAAAATTTTCTCATTAATATCACAGTTAACCAGTAAACTTTACCAGGTTTAAAATGATAATACAGTTGATGATGTTTCTTTCTTATATCATAAATATTTTTTGATTTTGAACGGCATTTTCTAAATGAAAATATAACAGTGTCCGGTGATGTTGCACGATCGTCACCGAATCCATGTGCTCTTAATAATTGATCCAATTTAATTTGTATTCTATAATACCATGTTACCCATACAACATATGCTGGAAAGCCAATACTATAAAAGATTACGCATAATATAGCATACGGTACTAATTTTGCTTGTAATTCATCTGGATCGTTGCATCTACATAAACCAGCTTCACAATCAATCGATGTGAATTCCGTATATAAATAACCGTCATCGGGTTCCACTGGATTACAATTAAAGACATCCAATGCTCTTCTGGTAACGGACAAATATAAAAAGTAAAATACTAGAACAAAGCTGGCAACCAATTTATTACCATGTGATGTATATTTGATACCTTTTGATGCTGTACCTGTAATGACTTTACAAAATTTAAATAACATTATTGAAAAGAAGATTACTAATAAAACAGCACCAAATATTAATGGCAACAATACAGTAATAATCCACTTTGTTTTATAATCAAAATCTGGAAAGGCACATTCTGGACCAGCAATATCAATATTTAAATTAAACAAAGATAATATTTGTAATATTTGCTTTACCCACAATGGCCATTTGACTCTTAAGCCAGCAAACACTGATAAAATCTGAAAGTAGTCAACGCCAATGGAGAGGATGGCAATATTAACTTTTTTGGTTTGTGCCCACCATCCAGCAATACACATGACAACGATAGCAATTGCTAATAAAATTAGAATTAATGCTGGATTTTCTGGACATTCTTGACATTCATTATTTAAACGAAAGAATCCTTTTATATTCGAACGATCGTCATCAGAATCATAGTATACTGGTTGTGTACATAAGCCACATCTTGGTGCACCACCAACACATTCACACGTACCGTTTCTTGTACCAGTAATTTCATTAATTGGCCCTAATTTACACCTTGAACAATCTTCTGGATGATCTAAATCACATGCAGATCCAAAACCGTTTGTACTTTTACCGGATCTTGATCGACAATCATCATCTGTTTGACAACTCAACTTATCTGGATTCTTTTCATTGTAGACCATACATCTATATTTATTGTATTCATAACCACTAGCACATGTATTGTTACCACGACAACTATCCTTAGGTGAACAACCAACGACATCATAACAAGTTGGTGATATTTTTAATTGTGGGTACTCATCGTAAATCTTTGGATCAACTAAATGAGCAAAACGTGCACTTGAACATCTACCTTCTAATGCATCAACCGTTGATTCTTGTGCTAAACTAGCCCATGGTTTAAATGCTTTACCCAGTGCTCTTTTGGCTTCTTTTGGACGACGAAAGACACATTTACCAGCAGATGGTGCTGTTTTACCTCTTAAATCACATCTTAATTGTTTATCTGGATCAGGGCATGTTTTACCGTCATCTTCTTTTGGTGCAACACATAATGCAGCACCTGAATCTGTTTTTGAATTAAATGGATTGATGGTATCAATGACTCCACTTGCCGCTTGATCAGCACTACTTACTTGGCCACTACCACCAATGTAGCCATTTGCAACTGGATTTTGGCAGGATAAAGGCACACCTATTTTTTGACCATCTTCATTTGGTTGTATGTTATCAGCACCATTATTACACGCAAATTTTAAATCTAAATCCAAACGCCAAAATCCAGCCAATGCTCTTGGTACTGTACATTCTGGATCTTCACATCTAGCGCTTAAACTTTTATCATCAGTAATATTTATACACAATTCACCAGTACTTGCATATGCTTGATTTTGTTGACTTCGTTTTGCACATGTAAACAACGGACCTTTTGTTCGATCATTTAATTCATCTGTTAAATTAACAGCACGATTTGGATTATTTGTTGTACGGTAAACAGGCCAATTATCAGCATCGGCGCATAAAAAGGAATTAGTGGAACAATCATCTATTTCACCATTAATACTTAACGACCAATTTTTTCTTCCAGCAACATCTGGTACTGTTTCACATGTTAAATAGGGAAATCCACGAAATGATGATTTGGAACCAGTTAAATATTCTGGATGATAAATTAAATTAGTGCACTTTTTAAATGTTTTGTCTAAATCGCATTCAGACGACAAAGCACAATCATTACCAGCTGCATCGTATTCAGCACCTATACGCACTGTTATTAATTTTTGTAAATCAGCTCTACTTGTACCTTTACCACCAAAACCAAAATTATAACCAAGAAGTGCAACAACATCACCTGGACGAAAGTTTGATGTACCTCCATTCATCGCGTCTAATGTTTCAAATGCACGAATAGTTGGTGGTTGATACCGTAATGTTAATGTATTGACAGCAAGTACAAAACTACCCAATGATGCCTTCAATCTTAAATGTCTACCGTAACCTCTTTGAGATAGAATCACAATACGACGATCAGTATGTTCTTCTACTTGCATACCTGCACCATTTTGTAATTCTTCAGTAATATCTTCCCACTCAGTTTGTGTACTACAATCATCATGTGCTTCTGGACATTTCCCATCGTCACCATACGGTCTGCATACATTAGTTGCTTGATCTTTACATGGTTGTGGCAGACCACTCAAAGATGTAACGCAATCGCATTTCTTCCTTTCAAATCGTATCTTTGTTGGTGCAAGTGCAGCAAGATCTTCACCTTCAATAAAAATTCTTTGTCTTCTATCATAATTACCAATTTGACATTGTCTTTTGACATTGATTGCACCTTCGCCCGCACGATTTCTTCGATCCTTAAATGAAGAATACGATTCCCATCCTGATGATCGAATGTAACCAGCATTACTCGTATATTCAACAACAGCACCACAGCCATCACTTTCCAACACCCTGAAATCGCTTGATGCACCACGAAAGTATGGTTTTGATAAACGACTTTTAAAATTACCTTTGGTAATAGTACCTTTTATTGGTACTCTCGTATCCTTCTTAACATCATATGTAAAAGTTAATTTTCTTCTTTTTGGTTCAGAACCAAATTGTACAGGTGATGTTTTAACAACCCATTGACGGTTATAAACATTTAGACCCATTCCAACAACTTTTACAATATCACCATTAGTCAATGAAAATGTATGAAATTCACCAGCTTTTTGTTTTGGTGTTAAATCAAAAACAATTTCGCCAGTACCAGTAATACCATCATTAGGATCAGTGACTGTAATAGAAACAATTGTTGGATACTCTTCTGATTTGGCAAATGATGCAGCAGCACTACCATAACATTCACCACTCAAGTATTCTTTGGCCCCAGTTAGCTTACGACCACCACAAAACGGTCGGACGTTTGTTACTATTGGTGAATTATAATCAAATTTATCTGTGGCGGGATCACTTTCTCTACCAGCAACAGTTACAGTAATCGTGCACCCTTTTCCATACCCTGGTGGAAGTTGAAATTTAATTTGTGTGTGACTGTGACTAAGAATTCTACTACCTTCAGCTACAAAGGGTAATTTTCTATCTTCATTCACAGGATAGATGTTTACTTTTAAATTATCATTAGAACTTGTCCCAAAATTTGTCCCAGTAAGTGTAATGACAACTGGTAAATCTGTCTCTCTTGATATCCCAGACGTTTCACCCTTTTTCACATCGTAACTTGTAATTCTTGGTGCATCGTATGAAAAATAAAATTTATTAGACGTTCTTGCATATTTACTGCCTAAACTTGCAAATGGCGAATTTGCTGGAACAACGAGACCTGGACCATTAGAGACATACAATTCAACGTCTTTGCCTTGACCTGGCGGTGCATCACAAACAATTACGTCATTGGTAGCATATTGAACTACACATGATATGGCATTTGAACCCGTACCAAATGTAACAGTTGGTGTTGTGCCATCTCCAAAATTGTAACCTTTAACTGTTAAGCTGAAACCAGTTGTTGGTTTTGAATCTGGTTGAAGCTCCGTCACCACTGGTATATGATAGGGTATAGATTGTGGGATCGTTGGCCAAATCGTGTTTTGATTTCCCACAGTAATTGTGAACATCCATCCTTTACCACTTCCAGGTGGAATTTTACAGGCAATTCGTGTGTGTGTCCAAACTGGACAACATGGAACGTTGCTACCCGCTGCACAGGTAGATAATGTACCAGCATAATCTCTATTCCTTAATGTGTATGATTTACCCATACCATCTGGTGCTGGATCCTTTACAAGAGGATCAATGTGTCTGAACAGAACTTGAAATTCGAACTGAGCTTTATCCATTGACTCGCTAGCAAAGTTCTTTCCATTTAATTCAATATGTTGATAGGTATATGGTGTGCTCTTTGCTTGAACCAAACCATTCTTCCTGGCCATAGCTGCATTATATGTTCTAGTCTTAATATATAAATCATTCCTAGCAGCATGCAACTCCTTACCTTTTGTTTCTTCATCAGCTTCTAGCGATGTACATTGGCCGCCGGAACCATGAATGTTGGTGCATTCATCAGCATCAGCAGCTGCAATCTTGTGAGCACTGTCCTTACCGTTGAAGGTAATCTGCGCAGCATCTTTGGCAGCAAGTGCCTTCGTAACATCCGAATCGGCCGTTGCAATTGCATCATCCATTTGTGATGGAGTAAAACCAGAGTAGGCCGATCCTCCTGTTGGTAAACCACCCGTTTGACCGGTCAAAATAACATCGTTATTATCTTTGTATGGTAAATGTCGAACAGAAGTAACTGTTGGTCGCAAGTAGTGAATGATAGCAGGAGCAGAAGCTAATGATGCCATAAAACATGCCTTGAGATGTACATCCGTACCAGCACCTTCTGGAACAAAAATAGTAACAACGTGACCTTGTGAATGAGGATCAATTGTATCAATTTTAGCAGAACCATCATCCCCCGTGCAACCAAATGGACCAACTTTAATTACCAAATTGCTCGTTGTTGGATCTTGTAAATTTGCAATTAAAATTTTCATTTTTATTGGTGTGGAATTGTCATCAAGTGCAGACGTTGGGTATGGTTGTGTTCTTGTAACGAATGTCGACGTCTTCTGTGGTAAATCTTCACCTTGTAAGATTAATGGATTTTGTGTTGTGAAAGAGACTGGATTTGAATATTGATAATTCAATGGTGATGTACCAACACGAACATATATGCAACCAGTACTAGCTGTTGTTGATACTTTAGCAAAGTCGTGGGTCCATGTTTGCGACGTACCGAGAACAGGATTGTTTGGATTGGCAATTTGTTGAGGTGGATCAGATGGTTGCAAGGGGGGATCACCTGTAAAACAAGCACCACAACCACCAACACCATCTGGTGAAATATCTGCACCATTATCTTTGTTTTGACATTTGAAAAGATCACCACAGCCACCTGTAGCAGATAGAACAGTAGAACAAAAGCTATCACCAGAAATGGAGACTTGATTGTCTGCTGATTGGCCAACGGTAATAGTAGTAGTAGCTATCTTTGGTGCATCGTATCTAAGTGGAACAAAGTTAGCAGAAAGCTCAGATTGCCCAGTTACCGTATCATATACACGAATATACACATTGTAACTTCCATATGAAGTGGGAACTGGAAATTCAATGATATCTTTTGTTGGTTTCGCCGAATCAAGGGCAATAACAAGACCGGAACCAGCACCACTTTTAAAAGCAGCAGAAGACGCACCATCACGTATGAGCCATGCCTCAATGGAGACATCACTTAATGAGGCACCAAAATCTAATCCTTCAATTGCAACAACGTCACCACCATTAGTTCTGATAATACCAGATTTTGGTGTCAATTTTTCTACATTTGGTAAATTATAACTTGTTTGACCTTGATTACCAATGAGCATTTTTTGCTTGCTAACAGTAAAGAAAAAGTAATTGTTTCTACCAATTCCTGGGGGTGTGTTACAAAGAACACTGAAGTGTGGGACATCCAATGTACAGCCAGGTACAACACTACTTGCTCTCCACGCAGCAGCCGCAGCAGAGGATACGATTGGTATTGTACGTGACACAGCAAACGATGGACCCAGACGTACCTCCTCTAATTCAAATGTACCATCTGGTGCCGTTGCACCAAAATTGATTCCACTAAGTACAATTCTTTGCCCGCCTCTGGTAGAAAGTGAATGGGTGTTACTGGCATCTGCAAGTGTAGCAACTGGTGTCGTACATGGAGTTGGTGTTTTGCTTGGATCACATGGTGTGCTACCAATGGTAATGGCCGGAATGAACCATTTACCATTCTGTTGGTAGCCACTACATTTGGAACCAAAGGTACCAGCGCCGTTAACACAGTGGCATTGGAATTTATTGGTTCCGGTATTATCACACTCGGAAGTTTGTATAGTAGGGAGACCGTAACCAACTACTGGAACAGTCGACTTCTGCCCCGCAATGGTAACTACTAATTTGTGGTTGGTACCGGCTCCTGCCGCAGTTTTACAATTCATTTGCGTGTGACTAATGACAGTACACCCAGTAGCACCATACGGCGGCGTACCCTCACCGTATGTGGCGGAATCAACCGGTGTTCCTACTGGCCCAAAGTTGGAGCCAACAACTACCAAATCTTCTTTACCTGCTGTATTCATATTATTTGCTTGATCACCACCGACAGTGTAACTTGCTACAATCGGCCTTGCGTATTTAATTTTTGCATCAAATGGCGCACTAGATCGAATCTTACATTGATTTGAAGGACACTCTTGCGTGTATGTTTGACCAACTTGAACACGCAACCAAAGATCTTTACCAACACCTTCTGTGGTTGTGCACTGCATTGTACCCTTTTTAGTTGTTGAATCATATTCTGTAATTTCACACGGTGGTTTAAATCCATTTCCAGGTGAGTTATTATCTAATACATATTTATTTATGGTATTACCAAGCAATGGACCATATGTAACAATAATATCAGGACGACCAGCAGCTAAATTACCACCAAAATGATAACCTTCAATAATAAGTGGTTGACTACCTGTAGTGGAACCACCGTCTTTCCCAGAACCAGAAACGGAGGTAATGGTTGGTGTATTCCAAGGAGAACAATAACCAGAGCTTGATCCAGAACAACCAGTACGATCACCACCCGGTAAACAAACTTTGCATTCATCACATTTATCTAAATATGCATTCACTGGATAAAATGAATTTCTAGTAGAAACAGCAGTTGATTGATAAAAACCTGCATTACAAGTCGTGCACGTGGACACATCGGAGGTACTACCACCAGCATTGCGAACACATGGATCCTCATCGCTTGCTCTTTCTTTTCCAAGTGGACATGCTTGGCAGTCAATACACTCATCTGTGTAACTACCACCAGTAATCCCTTTCTCTTTGTATCTACCTTTTGAACAAAAAGAACAGTCACCATTTTTTGGATTTGATGAAGGATCACCACATCCAATTCTCTCACTACCCTCCGAACACGGCAAACACGCAGTGCATGAACCACCGACTGGAATGTACTCACCCGCTGGACAAGCGACACAAGCATCATGATTTGATGTAGCTAGTTGACCATTAAGACATGTCTTGCATGATGTGTACGGGTTGTTGCTGGCATCATAATTACCACTAGTATATTTATCATTGCCGACACAGACCTTGCAAGAAGAGGATGATGATGAATCTTGAAATTTACCAGCTTCACACGGTGTGCATAAATCAGCAAAATTGTACGAGTACTTTCCTGCACCACAGACGCTACATGCTTGTGCCTTGTTGGTAGCGGCTGTACCTGCTTGACATGGAGTACAAGAAGCAGCACCAGAGTTGGGAGCAACTCTTCCACTCGTACAAGAGTCACATTCGCTTTGATCTGCATTATCCTGTTTTCCAGCAACACAGTCGTCACAGGCATTCATTGAACCATCTTGATACTGCCCTTGAGCACATGCATTACATTTGGTTGCTGCAACGGCAAGTGCTGGTTCATTTCCTTTTGGGCAGGTTGTGCATGGTTTGCCATCAGGTGAATATTTTCCAGTTGTACAATCTTCACATTGTGAATATGCTGGTGCCTGTGGTTGTTGACCAGCAGGGCATGGTGTACACGAAGTTTTTGATGCCCATATTGTACCAGCTTGTATTTCATTGCACTTTTTACAAGACGACTGACCAGCTACATTGGTGATACCCAAAGCACTCGTACAGTCATAACACTTCCCATTTGTTCCATACTTTCCTGGTGGGCATGCAACACATGCTGGTGAACTATAAGCCATACCTTCATTACCTGCGTTAGTACCAGTCCATCTACCGTTTGGGCAAGTAACACAGGCGTTTGTTTCAGAATCACGTACACCGTTTTGAACGCCATACTTACCACTAGGGCAACGAACGCAAATGTTTTCACCATCGGTTGCAACAAATTGTCCACTAGGGCATGCTTCACAGGAAGTGCAACCGGTGTGTGCTGGTTCGCCATTTGCCCATCCACTGTATGCAGTCAGATCATTTGTATCACAAGTTGTTATACGATAACCTTTTGGGCAAGCTTTACATAAAATACCACCCTGCTCATCCTGGTACGAGCCATCGGAACAGATTTTGCAAGATCTACCAGTTGGAACATCTGCATCAGATCTGTACTGACCTGTGTAGCATTTGCTACATTTATTCTTATCTAAAAAATGACCTTCATAACAATTCCATACATATTCTCCGTCAACCAATAGACAAGCCGAACCTTGACAAAAGTCAACATTTGGAGTACCTTCAATGGTTACTGCCCCACAATCTGCCGTTGTTTTACCGGGGCCACACCAATATGCACGAGCGTTAGCATACCCCAAACTAGGGTTAGCAGGTGGATCCGTACACTTGACTTGTGTCGATGTTTGTGAACAAATTTTACCAACTTTTCTTCTTCCGTTCGATTGACCGAATACAGTTTGACACACATTTGAATTACATCCTGATGTGCACTTTGTCGCCGGACACGGGACTCCTTCCGTGATCTTGGACGAAAACAACATCGCCAAAACCATGGTCACCATGGTCGTGTACATGTTTGTTCGCAGACACATATATATTTTGGATGTTTACTCCACTTAATCTTGCACTTAATGTCTATTACACGGTGTTTGC
>Ga0115099_10627095_pt1 | contig 10314 bp, 11 predicted proteins | sample MBTome_FD_89017 | JGI IMG/M metagenome (GOLD analysis project Ga0115099, IMG submission 89017) | Marine eukaryotic communities from Pacific Ocean to study complex ecological interactions - MBTS_20Mar14_M2_3um Metatranscriptome... | ecosystem: Environmental > Aquatic > Marine > Oceanic | place... | reverse complement strand
TGCAAGAAAACCTGGTCAGCTTCAACAAATGCATTCCAATCATTGAAAACCTTAAGAACCCATCGCTGAGGATCAGACACTGGTCTCAACTGAAAGAACAAATCACCAACATGAAATTCCTCTCGCCTGCCGATGCAGACTTCAACTTTGAACTACTGTCCAGACCCGAACTGATTGCAAACGATGTACGCATCCGTGAAACATCAAGCAAAGCCAACCATGAAAAGATAATTGAAGATGGACTCGAAGCCATCAAAAATGAGTGGATCACAGTCAGACTACATTTCGATGAAAAAATTTCGAAAGAGCAAGTACTGGAAGAGGTGTTTGAAAGGCACAAACTTCATTTGTCTACTTAAAAAATATCTGGATAACAAGAATTCTTCATGACTGAAATTGAAAATTGGGAACGCAAGATAACTAACATCATGGACACATCTGAATTCCTACTCTCAGTACAGAAGAGTTATTACTAGCTCAAGGATGCATTTGTGCTCATACAAGACGCACATTAAGTCATAAACACAATCCAAGGGCCATTCAAGAATTAAGAAGGTGAATACGTCGAATTGGTCGAGCACATTAAGGCACAGGAGAGTGTTCAAGACGTTCTGTCGTCTACAGACATCGCTAAAAAACTCACAAAGCTCAACAACAAATTCGAAGAACGTCAAAAACGCATCGAAGAGTAATTAGCTAAATTAAGGACTCAGTTCTATCGTTTCTATTTCTTGTCGGACAAAGACTTGCTCCGCATTATCGGCCAAGGGCAAAACCCGCGGTCAATCCAAAAATAAATCACAAAACTCTTCGCTGGAATCGAACGCATGCGGGTGCAAGAAGACAACACCAAGGGGGTGTTTAAGTCAAAAATAACAGGCGTGATATCGGAAACTTTCTCTGAGCACGAAGAAATTAGTTTCGAAAAAGAGACAGTAGAAATCAAGAAGGATCAAAACGTAGAAGTTTGGTTGCGCAAACTGGAAGAGTCGATTAAGAAGAACATGCAGGCCAAACTGACTTCTTACATCAGCAAATTCGGTGAGCAGAAGTCGAATATTGAAAATCGCATTGAAGGTGGCAACAAAGGCAACAACCTCACCGAAACCTTCCGCGAATGGCTGCGCCAATATCCCAACCAGTTGATTCTTCTCGGCATCCAAATCGCCTAACGCGACGAACTCGAGCGCAACCTGGACCAAGGCAAAAAGAAACAAAAGGCCAAAAAACTGATGCTCATGCTCAACTGCATCAAAGAGTTCAAAAGCATCTCAAAAGAACCCGAACTCAGGTAACGCGCAGTGCAAATCCTTTCAACACTGCTGTACCTCCAGGAATTGTCTGAACTGAATATCACTAGTACAGCCTCGTGGGAGTGGAGCACCATGTTCAAGTTCAGGAGGGAGGGTGAGTCAGCCACGGAAATCAAACTGAACGTGCTGGACCAGAACGTGAAGTATGGTTGGGAGTAGAACGGCATCAGCTCACGGTTCATCATCACTGCTAGCACTGAGCGGTGTTGGTTGAATTTGGTCACCAGTCTGAAGTGCAACAAGGGCGCAGCCGTCATGGGTGATGCGGGTGTAGGCAAAACAGAAACTGTGCGCGAGTTTGCCAAACTGGTAGGCCGCATGCCAGTCATCCTCAACTGCGGCGAGGAGTGCTCACTCAAGTTCATCTACTCTTTCATCCTAGGCGTGTTTGAAGCACAGGCATACGGCATGTTCGAAGACTTAAACAGGATTAGTTCTAAGAACTTGTCAGTCATTTCAACCAGTTTTGCTGAGTTTGAAGAGAAGAAGTAGAAGTTGATAGTTGAAGGCAGACAATCTAGCACCCTTAAGGTCCATCATGCTTAATTTGCAACAATGAACCCTTGTGACATGTTTTCCACTAACGGCAGGTTTGAAATGCCTGACAACCTCAAGAGTTTCTTCAGGGAAATATACTTAATTCAACCTAAAAGAAGTCGTGTTGCAGAAGTGTATCTTGATTTGTAAGGATTTGACAAACCCAAGGAGGCTGCACAAAAACTGTCGATGTTGTTTTCAACACTCGCAACTAACTTGATTGAGAAGAATTAAGACTGGTCTCAACGTTGCCTGAAGACCATCTTAAACAATGCATCCCATGAAATGGTGCAATAACTCAAAAACATTGACACAGACAACAAAGAATTGATCAAAGCTGAGTCCGCACTGATTCTACTCAAAGCAGTTCATAATATAATCAGACCGACAATCAGACTGGTTGATATGGAAACTTAGTTGCGCATCGTACAGGCATGCTTCCCTGTTGAACTTAGCAAGAAATAAGAAAAGACTAAATCTGAATTGCAAATAGAGTCTACTGTTTTAGCTAGCGAACAACTTCAAAAACTTGGTATCTTTATGAACCCTGAACTTAATTAAAAAATAGGAGAGTTAAATAACCTCTTAAAGGTTAGAAAAGGAATTGTACTGGTTGGTGACACATTTGCAGGCAAATCATGTGCTATTAAAGCTCTCAAAGGGCTCTTAAACGACAAACTGCTTCCGCTCTTTGAAGAATTTTACACCGCACGCAGTGAAGAGAAAATGAAGTCAGACGAGCAAGCTAGGAAGTCTAAAGACACCGAAACAAGTGTTAAGATGTTCAAAGCATACCTGAATGATGTTTACAAAAATGTCAAGGGCAAAGGACTCGTTGATGTCAAGACAATCAACCCTAAAACACTCACAGTCGAGGAGTTGTAGGGGTCATATGTACGTGAACAATGGAAAGAAGGCGTATTTGGTCACCTATACCGCAAATAATGCAAGAAATTGACATTCGTGGATTCTGACACTATTATCCGGTACCTGCAGGAGATTGACAGGTAGGTGCACAAGTGGATAGTGCTGGACGGGCCAATTGACCCCGTGTGGTTTGAGTCCATGAACAGTTTACTCGACGACAGCCGCATGTTGACACTCGCCAACGGCAACCGCATCAATCACGTTAGTAACGTCAAGATGTTCTTTGAGACCAATGATTTAACTAACATCAGTTCTCCAGCAGTTACCAGACTTGCAATTATCAATTTCCCCAACTCGCAGTCCTAAATTACTACTAAGATTTCTCAGTTTATTTCTAACTTTGCTTTCAATGAATCACTCAAGGATCAGCTAGAGCAACTCCGCAAGGAAGTATTATTACCAATTATGGACGAATTTGATCACTTTGAAAAAGGAGTACCGCTCAACAAAAGTGAGTTCATACACTCCTTCATCTGGCATTTCATGGAAGGAACTACAAGATGCAAATTTGACTTCAATGCCAATATCGAAGATATGTTGGCTGAAAAACAAACTGAGTAATTCGAGACATTAGAGAAACATTTCTAAGTTTCGATTGTCAAATCATTAGGAGTTATCTGCACTGACCGCAAGAAGTTCGAACAGTTCCTTAAAACACTCTAACGCGATGTGTTCAAGGAATACTCGGTCTTTGACTAATCAGTCCTGGACACGAAAGGAGATCTGCGCAAAATTGACAATGTAACCTCAGAAGCATTCTTGCACAAATTTAACAATATTGAGGAGGTAATTCTCCCAACACTGAACGTATACTAACTGTTACACCTCGCTAATATTGCACTGCTGCCTAACGACTTCAGCAGCGTCAAAAAACTGTTCAATAACTTGAATTTGTTCAAAGAAGGAACAGACCAGCGCAACAATTTGTTAATCGTAGGGCCACGAGCGAATGCTAAAACACTCACGGTGTGCAAGGGGATGGAAATCTTGGCTGACACCTAACAAACGAATTACCTCAAAATGCCCAATGGGTACACCTGTGCCAAGTTGCACCATGCGCTGGCTGCAATGTAGGTCAAGATGGGGCGCAATTTGGTCAACATCGACGCCAACGTGAAAATGGCCTTCATCCTCGACGACATCAACATGCCTCGTTGCGATAGCTTCGGAGTAAGACCCACCAATGAGTTGATCCGATACTAATCCGAAAACGCCGGTTGGTACGACAAGCAGACGCTCAAATGGCACAGCGTTGAGAAAAATCCAGTAATTTGCATCAGTTCAGAGAAAATATTTGGACAAGAACAAACCGACCCTCGTTTTTCATCCAAGTTCTTGAAGTATTACATGAATTAGGTTCCTGAAAGCCAATAAGTCACCAGTCTGTATTTAGCTATCACTGAGAAAATAAAGAAAATCGAAGACACCAAATAAGTTGAAGGGGTTTGCCGTGCAGCAGTGCTAACCTTACGCATGATGAAAGATAAGTTCAAACCGACAGCAGGTAAAGAGTAATACATCTTCACTTTCAAAGACATCGTGCGCGTGTAACGTGGTTTGTTCAGAATTGACATAGTCAACCAAGTCTCCAGCGACCAGCTGGCCAAGGTGCTCTACAACGAAATGAACCGCACATTCCTGGACAGGCTGAACACAAGTGCGGACCAGGCAGCCTAATTCGAGGCTATTGAACCCATTGTCAAGGAACACCTAGACAAACGTGATTTGAGGGCACTGGGAGGCCATGCCGGAACCACACACAACGATGGACGTCCAGTCGAACTCCACATGCAACCAGTGTTCATGTTCGAACAATTCTATGAAAATTGGGAGTAAATCGATTGCACTGAAAAATTCCACGATTCATTTAGAGAAGATTTAGTGGGTAAACTTGAGAATTTCAATAATGATAAGAGTAGAGGTTCGGTTGATTTTATTTTAATTGATGACGCACTGCGTTATTTGTGTTATGCCATGAGAGCATTGTTCTAAGACAAAGGTTAAGCGGTCATGCTGGGTAACAAAGGTTACGGCTGCACGCTAACCGCCAAGTTGGCCTGCTTCTTAATTGGGCAAGGCAAGTTGGAAGTCGAGGCACTGGAGAGCGGTAACCAGTAAATCAAGTTCTAGAACAGACTCAAGGAAGTAGTGGTGCTGTGCGGAACACACGTTGACAATGGAGAATTCGAACGCAAGTGCTTGGTACTGACCGACAGCAATCTGGACGACGAAAGAGTGGCGGACGATATCAATTAACTATTCAACCATGGTGACCTGCCGCTGTACTAAACCAAAGACGAGAGACTGGACATTGTGAACCAAGTGCGAGGACTCAAACCCGAGTAAGAGGCACTTGATGCCGCTCCGCTCTAGCAATTGTACAAACAGAACCTGTGCCACAACCTCAAAGTGATGCTGCGCATCAAACCCGACTACCCCAACCTGAAGCATATCATCAAGAATTAACCTTCGATCTTTTTGGATGCAACCATTATCCATTTCTGGCCTTTGCCTAAATCGGTGCTAACTGAAGTGGCTGAATTCTACATCAAGAAAGAGGGTGATGAGATCGACGAGACATTTGTCACGCAGTTGAAGAGTTTCATCACCGAAACTTAGGACGAATGTGAAAGATTCTTCGACGCACTCAAAGTTATGAATCAAGAGGTTAAATTAGTTACTTCACGACACATCCAGGACTTCATTAAACTGGTGCTGGAGTTCAGAGTACGTGAAATGAAACGCATCAATGCTGCACTAAGGCAATACGAAAAAGGAATCAACCAATTGAACAATGCGAAGAAAATGCTCGACGATAGCACCAAGGAGATCGCAGCGCAGCGCGACCGGATCAAAGACAAGGTGGAGGAAATCGAACAACGCAACACAGACCTCAATAATCTCAAGGCAGACCTCGAGGCCAAGTACAAAGAGCAGGCTGACGAACGTGCCAAACTGCAGTCACTGAACACCTTATAAGAAAACAAGCAAAACGAACTCAATGTCTTGATGAAAGAAGTAGAACCTTACTAAGAGAAGGCAAATGAAGAGCTCAAGAGACTCACCATCACCGACTGTGGCGAATTGGAGTCTTAATCCAAAAAAGATAATATCAGTGCTGAAATCCAAATGGTGGTCCAGGCCGTTAAAATAATCTCGCACGTGAAAGAGTTCAAGGAAGTCAGTGAATAAATTAACGAACTCAAGGCTAATGCCGACGGCGTCAAAGAAGAATACAAAAACCGTATGAATCAGGCCACATTAAGAAAGCTAGAGAAGATCACTAAGAAGAAGGAATTCAATTTCCAGCTCATGACAAAGAAGTCTGCGTCAGTCGGCCAGTTCTGCAATTATGTTCTGAAAATAGAGTCTTATGCCCAAGCATGTCTACAATTCGGGCCTAAAATCGAAAAGGTTGTGGAACAAAAGAAAAAACTCGACGAATCCAAAGCGAAATTGGATGAACTGGACAAACACCTGGAAAACATGAACGCCAAACAACAGACCATTGAGGATGAAATTAGCAGTCTGTCGGGCGAGACAGGTGATTTCGAACAGCAACTCCACGAAATGGAAACAGACGCAACAAATGCACAGGGCATGCTTGGTCAGCTCGACAACGAAAAGAAAGAGTATATCATCAAAAAAGATGGTTTGGAAAAAGAGAAACAGTTCATTGACGGTGATAGTATTCTGGCTAGTGCAATGATGGTCTATGGCGGCATATGTTACGAGAAACAGAGACCCACATTGATCAAAAAGTTCTAGGAGAAACTGCAAATCTACAACATCAAAATCAACGAAGAATATGCTTTCACTAAATTCGGAATAGTAGAAGAAACAGTTAATGTATGGCATGACAACGGGTTGCCGGATGACATGTTCAATGTTGAGAATGCAATCATTACAACCACAGGACACAGGACTTCTTAACTCATAGACCCGCAGTATCAGGCAAGAGACTGGCTGGTGTTGTTCTACAAAGTCAAAAGTGAGTTTGTGTTCGAGACAGCTTCGGGAGAGAAGTAGCTCAGTGTCGTGACCCGAGCAGTTGTGGAGGGAGAGGTGGTAATCATTTGTGACTCCTCCTGCGAAATCGACCCTGCATTGGCCAACCTGGTGGACAAAAACATGTATGTTAAGCCTGACAATAATAACACATAAGTTCAGTTCAGTGGAGCAGAGCTAGTCGTCCATCCCAAATTCAAATTGTTCATAATCAACAATTCAGCTAAAATAAAGCTAACCCAAGACATCGCTACCAGATTCAACATAATCAATTTCACCCTCAAGCCTGAAACACTTGAAAAGCAATTGCTCAACATCGTGTACAAAAGGGAAAGTGAACATCAGTTCAAGGAATAGCAAAAAGACGAGAGAGACCTACGGAGGATGAAGCTGAAAGTAGACGATAAAGAACAAAAGGTGCTCAAATTGCTCATATCAGGCATCGACTTCCTGCGTGAGAAAATATTCAAGTCAGAGTTGGAGGACTAGAAAAACCTAAAAGAGGACTAAGAAGGCAAGCTAAATGATTTCGACATCTCCAAAAAGGTATACATGGAAAATCGTATGTTAAACGACCGCATTGCTAAACTTGGATCTAAGCTATACTAAATCATGTAAGAACTATCTAAAGTAGATCATATGTAACAATTTTCAATCATGAACTTCATGGAGGTATTCAGGACTGAAACTAAAGCTTTCTAAAGTAATACTGAAATGGTGAAGAATTTCGACACCCCTGACAAGAAAATAGACACCATCAACAAGAAATTGAGGTAAACCGTGTAGTGCTGGGCCGATACTGCACTCTCGGCCAGCCACACGCAATTGCTGGCCTTGACGTTGGCAGTGCGCACCACAGGGATTCTATAGGAAGATGAAGATGTGAAACCTAAGATCGACGAGACATACTGGAACATTCTTTGCGAAAAACTCGAATAAGTCAAACCTGCTAAACCTACCAAAGAGATGGCAGCTATGGCATATCCGCATAATGCATTTATTGAACAGGAGAAATGGGAACAATGCATCGTTCTTGAACAGAAACTGGTTAAAATGAAAGGACTAATTTCGGGATTCAAGTTGTCTAAAGACGACTGGCTTTCATGGTAGACCAAGCCTGACTTCTCGCGTCTCCCTGGGGTCTGGGGGAAGAATGCAGCGGACAAGGACTTGGTCTGCAAGCTGTTGATCTGCAAAGTACTGCGGCCGGACTAATTCCCAGCGTTCGCTACCGAATTCATCAAGGAAACCCTGGGCGATGAGTAAGTTACTGAGGGAATGCCGCAGCTCGACAAAGTGCTAAAGACATACTCTAATCCATTTGTAGTCATTATCAAAGAGAGGGGATCGTAACCCGAGAACTAAGTCAGCGCCATACTCAAAGAAATGCGCGAGCAGGAAGGCGTCGAAAACAAGATCGAACTGCTGAAGTTGTCTTTGGGTGAAATCTAGGAGCCAAACAAGGCGCGCATCCAGTCTTCCATTTTAGACCTGATTAAATCCAACAAGACCAAATGGTTGTACATCGACAATTGCCAGCTGTACAAGCAGTAACTGCCGCTGCTAGAAGCAGATATCAAGGAACTCAAAAAGGTTTCAGAAACATTAGCCCAGAGAATATTCATCGTGACTGAATCATTCACAGGCTTCCCAGTTTCAATCCTACACAAATCCATCAAGTACTCGTTTGAAAAACAACACGGCTTCATCAACCAGGTAAAACATACCCTTGAACTTGCATTTGAAGAATTCGACCTGTCGGACAAAGACAAACTGTCCAACTTCGTGACCAGAACACTGGACAAACGCCTTGTGTTCTCCACGTGTTTCTTGCACGCACTACTCACTGAACGGTCCTAGCTAGGTTACAAAGGGTTCTTTTCAGATTTTTCCGTGTCGGATAACGAGTTGAAGGCTTTGCTCAGACTCTCGCGCGCTGCAGTGGAAATCTAGACCTCGAGTCAAAAGGGTTCCGAAGGCAAAGACGAATTGGCCAAGTCACCAATCTTCCAGCATCTCGCTAAGCTTGTCGCTAACTTTATTTAAGGTTCCAAGGCTGAAAACCAGATCGATATTGATGTCATATATGTTTAAGTACGTGAGGCTATTGAATATACATTCGAATACTCTAAAATTGCTAAAGAATTTGTTGACACCATAGACCTCAGTCAGGATGAAGACCCTAAGAAACAAATTGTTGAACAGCTTCTCGTACCACTCTACGGTTTGGATTCATCTGATATATTTGTCAAGCCACATAGTAACGACGTTGAAATCAACTCTAGAAACACTGCTAAATTAATTTCGGACATTAAAGACTACTCTGGACCATTCCTAAAGAGTAAGGAAACCATCAACCTCGAGTCTATATGCGTAGAAGTCGAGAAAATACTTCCAGATGCTATCGATATGGAAGAAGTCCTGAAAGGCTACGACAGTAGTGATAAAGAATCACTATTGGTAAAGTAACTGATTGAAGAATGTAACCAGTAGAATGTAGCACTGAGTAAATTTAGGATGGATTTAAGTCGCGTGTTAGCTTGCATACACGGTGACACTCTGTACAATATGGACGCTGTAGCAAAGTCATTGGCCAGGTAAGAAGTGCCAGAGTCGTGGAGGATTTACTGGACCAACAGCTCAGTTATGGCATGGGCCAAAGAAATCTAAAGGAGGGTCAAATTTATATCGAAAGCCACCACCGACGTGAAGGAAGTCTAGTCCTAAGACTTGTCTGCATTCCTCAACCCGAAAAAATTCTTGACGGTTTTGACTTTGGTTATGGCCAGCAATTAAGAGGAGGCCAAAACCTTAGACCAGCTCGACTTGGTTTAAGAAGTCAAAGACAAAATGTTTAAAGACCTCGAAGCTACGCCGCAGGTCGGGTACAATCTGCACGGATTCAGCTTACAGGGTTCTGTGTATGACATAAATCAAGGCTACATCAAGGAAACATTGAAGGCATCGGACAGTGAATTCCCAATCATCAACGTACAGTGCACAGAAAAGGACGAAAAGGCCAAAGCCAATGCCAAGAAGACAGTCGGACTCATCATCGATTGCCCTGTCTAACAGTAACCGACACTTGAAGATTCTCAAACTACCAATCCTAACAAATTGCTAACTATTCAAGTCAAAACCAAAACTGATGAAAAGTCCCTGAGCAATCCTAATAAGGAGATTAATCTATGGAAGATGCGCGGCGTATGTCTAGTGCTTAATAAATGAACATGAATAAATGTGTAAATATAAAAATAAAAGTAATTACATATATATATTTATTAAAAATGAATGAATTAGATTATCAGATATAAATTATAATAAGATAATTATGTAATTTAATATTGAAATATAAAATTAATCAGAAAATGGGTATTTATTGAATATTTAATAAGGAAAATAGTATTGATAAGTAATAACTGGGAGGTTTTCAAAACCAAATAAAATTAATTTAATTATAATCAAAATCATGACTACAACTTTAGAAAGACGCGCAAGCGCAAGCTTCTGGGAGCAATTCTGTGCATGC
>Ga0115099_10591238_pt1 | contig 10348 bp, 10 predicted proteins | sample MBTome_FD_89017 | JGI IMG/M metagenome (GOLD analysis project Ga0115099, IMG submission 89017) | Marine eukaryotic communities from Pacific Ocean to study complex ecological interactions - MBTS_20Mar14_M2_3um Metatranscriptome... | ecosystem: Environmental > Aquatic > Marine > Oceanic | place... | reverse complement strand
GTCACAAGACGATGCGTTACAGATCGTGGAACAGGTCATACCATATTTCAATCCGCAGTACACAGTATCGGTTAAACCGTTTGCTGATTACTCAGAGATTACAGAAGACACCCCCATCATATTGAACGGTGTTACATTCTCGGACGACTTCGAAGGATCGGTAGGTCAAAGACGTACTATCCTCTATACGTTAGACTTCGAGATGAAAGTGTCTTTCTATGGCCCAGACAAAGATGCGCCTATCATTAGAGAAGTGAATACAAACTTCTTCTTGATGAATGAAGGCCCACAAGATAGTGACCTATTTTCGAGTGGGATAAATATAACACCTACACCATCTAATATAAGTCCAGATAGTGACTTTGGATTTAATGTAACAACTTTTGACAGTGAAGCAGAATGACAGATGAAAACAAAAATGTTAACACCGATTATGAATATTCAAGAGACACCTACTACGAGTTAATCGAGAAGGGTAGGGAGTCGCTGGAACTCATGATCGAAGTGGCACGAGAGTCAGAACACCCTCGTGCATTCGAAGTATTATCTGGGATGATTAAAAATATCTCGGACGTGAACGATAAACTTATGGATCTGAATAAGAAGAATAAGGATATCAAACAAGAACCTAAACAGATTGGACAAGAAGGTGGAACCACCAACAACAATGTGTTTATAGGTTCTACTGCTGACCTTCAGCGAATACTACGTGATGAGGAAAAAGTGATTGATGTTGAACCCAGCGGAAAAGAATAGTTACCTCGGCAATCCCAACGTAAAGAAGGATGGTGTTGCAGAGGAATGGACTGAGGAGTCGGTAAAAGAATACGCTAAGTGTATGAATGACCCAGCGTATTTTGCAAGAACCTACGTAAAGATTATCTCACTTGATGACGGACTTGTCAACTTTAACTTGTACCCATATCAAGAGAAGATGTTCAATCACTTCAACGATAACCGCTTCTGCGTAGTACTTGCCTGCCGTCAATCTGGGAAGAGTATTTCGTCTGTAGTGTATATCCTATGGTATGCGATATTCCATCCCGAAAAAACAATTGCAGTGCTTGCCAACAAAGGTGCAACTGCAAGGGAGATGTTAGGTCGTGTTACGCTCGCATTGGAAAACTTACCGTTCTTTTTACAGCCAGGTTGTAAAGCACTTAATAAGGGTAGTATTGAGTTTAGTAATAACTCTAGAATTATTGCGGCTGCCACCTCAGGCAGTTCTATTCGTGGTATGTCTGTCAACCTCCTGTTTCTTGATGAGTTCGCTTTTGTGGAAAGAGCAAATGAGTTCTACACTTCCACATATCCTGTCGTGTCGGCTGGTCGAGAAACTAAAGTTATTATTACGTCAACTGCTAATGGAATCGGAAACCCCTTCGAGAAAATCTGGACAGGTGCAAAACAAGGAGTAAACGAGTTCAAACCTTTCGAGGTTAATTGGAATGATGTGCCAGGCCGAGATGAGGAGTGGAAACGTCAAACAGTTGCGAACACGTCACAACTACAGTTCGATCAAGAATTTGGTAACACCTTCTTCGGAACAGGTGATACACTAATCAACGCAGAGACACTTCTGTCACTACGTGCAAAAGACCCCATAGAATATCTAAATGGGGGAGACTTCCTAGTTTACGATAAGCCACAAAAAGATCACGAGTATCTTGTATGTGTCGATGTATCGAAGGGAAGAGGACAGGACTATTCTACGTTTAACGTAATCGACATTAGCACGAAACCATTTAAACAGGTTGCCGTCTATCGCAATAATTCTATATCGCCTGTGCTGTTTCCTAATATTATATATAAGTATTCGACTCTCTACAACGATGCATATGTGGTAATTGAGTCAAATGATCAAGGTACGGTCGTTTGTAATGGTCTGTATTACGATCTAGAGTATGAGAATGTATATGTTTCATCGGCAGTAAAAGCAAACTCTATTGGTATCGAGATGACTCGTAAGAGTAAACGTCTTGGTTGTACCGCCATCAAGGATATACTTGAGGAAGGTAAACTAGAGATTGTAGATGAGAACACTATCCTAGAGATCAGTACGTTTGTAGGTAAGGGACAATCCTACGAGGCATCTGATGGTAACCATGATGATCTAATGATGAACCTAGTGATGTTCGGATACTTCGTATCGACCCAGTTCTTTGCGGACATGACCGATATCAACCTCAAACAGATGATGTTTGAAGAGAAGATGCAAGCGATTGAGAATGATGTGCCTCCAGCTGGTTTCATTGATGATGGTTCCGAACATATTGAAATGGGAGAACAACAGATGCAACCAGGCGAGGATATGACAGAGTGGTTAGAACGTTTACAGGGTGATGTAGGTGTACACGAATGGGACTGAAAATCTTTAAAGTATAAATAAAGGTATTGAAGAAAGAATCCGTATAATGTACACTTATAATTCGCAAACCGAAAAAAGGAAAAAGTTATGGCAACATCAGCTTCTCCCGCAATTGTAGTCAAAGAGATTGATCTCACTGGTGTAGTACCCAGTGTCACGTCATCAACTGGCGCCTTTGTAGGGAAATTTCGTTGGGGGCCTGTACAAGAACGCACATTAGTATCAGATGAAACTGGTCTAGTAAGTGTCTTCGGCGCACCCGACACATCAAGTAATGTGGACTTTTTGTCCGCAGCTTCCTTCTTACGATACTCAAGCGCACTTTACGTAGTACGTGAAGTAGACGAAGCAGCAAGAAATTCCTCATCCTCCTACATAGTAGAGGCAAATAAGGATTCTGACGCTTCACAAGTATTAGTTAAGAATAAATCACATTTTGACACATTAACATTAGGTACTCTTGGAGATACCACTACCACTACTGGTTCAGGCGAAGATGCCGTCCACACCTTCACCGAAGGTAATAAGACTGGATCATTTATCGCTAGATATGCTGGCGCATTAGGTGATGGTCTTGAAGTATCATTCTGTCCTGCTGGTAACGATAGTAATGGCGCTTCTATGTTTAATTCTTGGGATTATGCTGGTCAGTTCGATCAAGCTCCAGGCACTTCACCGCATCTATCTACCTTAAACTCTAGTGGTTCTAACGATGAGATTCACGTTGCAATCGTTGACCGTACTGGTTCTATCTCTGGTACTGTCGGTACTGTTCTAGAAACTTTCGCACATGTATCTGTGTTGAAAGGTGCTAAGACTACAGACGGCGCACCAAACTACATCAGCGATGTACTAAACAATCAGTCTAACTATGTTTACAACCCATATTTTGGGGATGACTCTGCGTTTGGTGCAACTCATAATAACTTCGCAGCAAAGTTTGGTTCACAACCTACTGTTGATTCTGCTGAAGATTATTCGAGACCGTTCCGTGAAGGCGATGGTGGTACTAACTGGACTAATGCGTTATCTAAGGTTAAACTAGGTGGTGGTGCAGACGGTGGTGCTATCGGCACTTCTGAGTACGCTACTGGTTTTGATCTGTTCGAAGATACTGAAACTGTACAAGTTGATATGTTAATTGCACCTTTGCATCCTAACAAGACTGCTGGTAATACAGTAGTAAATGATCTTGTTTCTATTGCTAAAGGTCGTCAAGATTGTGTTGTAACTACTTCCCCCGATAGGGCCGCTATCACATCATCAAGTCCTGTGAGTGGCACTACCGATTTTGCGAGTGGTTGTACTCGATCGTCATACCTAGTTATTGATAATAACTTCTTGAAGGTATATGACAAGTACAACGATGTGTATGTTAACATCCCTGCTAACTCATCAACTGCTGGTCTATTCGCTGGTACTGATGCAGTAGCTGCACCTTGGTTCTCTCCTGCTGGACAGAGACGAGGTAACTACTTGGGTGTAACAGACATTTTATCTAACCCTAACAAATCACAGAGAGACACTCTGTACAAAGCAGGTATTAACCCAATTGCCAATATTCCAGGCAGTGGTGTTATCCTATTTGGTGATAAGACTTTCGAAAGTCGTCCAAGTGCATTTGACCGAATTAACGTTCGTAGATTGTTCCTTGTACTAGAAAGACAAATCGCCTTAGCTGCTAAAAACGTAATGTTTGAGTTCAATGATGAGTTTACTCGTTCTGAATTTGTTAACATCGTAGAACCTTTACTCCGTGAAGTACAAGGTCGAAGAGGTATCACTGACTTCCGTGTCGTTTGTGACGAAACAAACAACACTGGTGCTGTGATTGATAGAAATGAATTTATCGCTTCAATCTTCATCAAACCCGCTCGTTCTATTAACTTCGTAACGTTGAACTTCGTTGCAGTTAGAACTGGTGTTGAGTTTGAAGAAGTAGTTGGCACGGTATAGAGGAGATAAGAAATGGCTGTATTAGGTGTAGATGACTTTAAGTCAAAACTCCGTGGTGGCGGTGCTCGTCCCAATCTCTTCAAGGCAACATTGAACTTCCCTGCTTATGCTGGTGGTGATGTAGAATTATCATCATTCTTGTGTAAGACAGCGGCATTACCTGTGTCAGAAATGGCACTGGTAACTGTTCCGTTCCGTGGCCGCCAATTGAAGATTGCGGGCGATCGTACTTTCGCTAACTGGACTGTAACCATTATCAACGATACTGATTTCAGTGTACGTGATGCTATGGAACGTTGGATGAATGGTATTAATGCACACGCTGCAAATACTGGTTTATCAAACCCTGTAGATTACGAAGCGGATCTATCCGTTGATCAACTAGACCGCAATGGAGATGTATTGAAAACATACAACTTCCGTGGTTGTTTCCCGACTAATGTGTCGGAGATTGCATTGTCTTACGAGACTAACGATGCGGTTGAAGAATTTACTGTAGAATTTGCTATCCAATATTGGGAATCAAATACTACTAGTTAATTCTGGTATAAGTAATGAATGGAAGGGGGGAATTGTCTCCCCTTTCATTTTACTATTAAGGTTTTGAGGTTTTTAAATGGCAGACGAGAATAACGGTTTAAAACTCTTTGGGTTCGAACTCAAAAGAGCGGAGAAAAAACCGAAAGAGAAAGAAAAACTACAATCTATTGTGCCAACGGCAGATCCCGATGGTGCTGGATATGTAACTGCCTCTGGGTCACACTTTGGTTCGTACATCGATATGGATGGTGCGGATGCAAAGGACAATACCCAACAGATTCAAAAGTATAGGGGTGTTGCACAACATCCTGAAGTCGATGCAGCTATCGAAGATATTATCAACGAGTCGGTGTCTGGTTCCGAAATGGAATCACCTGTAGAACTCGATCTCGATAACGTTAAGACATCTGACAAAATCAAAAACTAATGGTTGAAGAATTTGATGCCATATGTGGTATGTTGAACTTCAACGAATTAGGTCACGATATTTTCCGTTCATGGTACGTAGATGGTCGTTTGTATCATCACCTAGTCGTGAACGAAGCGAACATGAAGATGGGTATCCAAGAGATCAGACCCATTGATGCAGCTAAGATGCGTAAGGTTCGAGAAGTTAAGTATAAGAAAGATCCTGTAACTAATGCAAAGGTTGTAGACAGAACAGATGAGTTCTATATCTACCAAGAGAAAGCAGGACAACAGTCTGGTGTTAAACTAAGTCCAGATTCAGTATCCTATGTTACTTCTGGTCTACTAGATCCTTCTAGAAAACGTGTAGTATCTTTCCTACACAAGGCAATCAAACCAATTAACCAGTTGCGTATGATGGAAGATTCATTGGTAATCTACCGTCTCGCACGTGCGCCTGAACGCAGAATCTTTTACATAGATGTCGGTAACTTGCCTACACAGAAGGCAGAGAAACACATGAAAGACATCATGTCTCGTTATCGTAACAAGTTAGTATACGATGCGAACACAGGTCAATTGAAAGATGACCGCAAACATATGTCTATGTTGGAAGACTTCTGGTTACCACGTAAAGAAGGTGGTCGTGGTACAGAAATCTCTACACTGCCTGGCGGTGAGAACCTTGGACAGATTGATGATATCATCTACTTCCAGAAGAGATTGTATCGTGCGTTGAACGTACCTCTATCACGTCTAGAACAAGAGGCACAGTTCTCTCTAGGTCGTGCAACAGAGATCAACCGAGACGAAGTTAAGTTCCAGAAGTTTATTGACAGACTGAGAAAACGTTTCTCTAATCTGTTCCTACATATTCTAAAGAAACAACTAATCCTAAAGGGTATTATTACTGAACAGGATTGGGAAGAGTGGAAGAATGACATCACGGTAGACTATATCCGTGACAACCACTTCTCTGAACTCAAAGAAGCAGAGGTTCTACGTGAACGTCTACAGACTATGGATCAAGTATCTCAGTATGTTGGTGAGTACTTCTCTAAAGAGTGGGTTTGGAAAAACGTATTACAAATGCAAGAGGACGAGGTTGAGAATATCCTGAAACAAATCGCAACCGAAGCCAATGCAGAAACAGGTAATGAAGACGAATTTTAATTGGAGAAAATTATGAGTGAAGCAGAAGCAACTGAAGTAGAAGTACCTGAAGTTGAAAAGACACAGATGGAATTAAACCTCGATAATTTCGTGGACGCTATTCAAGCGACCAACTATAATCAAGCAGGCGATCTATTCAACGACATGTTGGGTAGTAAGTTACAGGATGCTATGGATGCCGAGAAGGTTGCGGTAGCCGCAGACATCTTCAACAACAATGACGAAGACATCGATATCGAAGATCTTGAACTAGATCTTGAAGATGACGTAGAAGAAGATACCGAGGTTGAGTCTGAAGAAGTTGAAGTTGAAGAAGAACCCGAAGAAGATATTTCTTAATAATATTTTAATCTAAGAAACTTTATTTGTATAAATAAATGTACAAACAAGGAAAAAACTTATAGTGAAAACATTTAAACAGATTCGAGAGAAGACTAAACCCAAGTATAAGGGTGAGGTTGTTTACTCAACAAAGACTACTGGATCTGTTAAAGTCCCAGTCGCCATCGTAAAGGAACCTAAAGGTTTCTGTGTGTATATTGACGGTGACAAACTAGACGTTTTCAAGAAACAGTCTGAGGCAATGAAGACGCTGAAGGCGACAGTAAAATCACTTGGTGGTAAAATCAAATGAAGTTAATTAGTGAATTTAAAGAAAGCGATCTTGAGTGTATCGTAGAGAAGAAAGAAAATGGCGATAAGAATTATGTCATTGAAGGAATCTTCATTCAAACAGAATCAAAGAATAGAAACGGACGTATTTACCCTAAACCAATTATGGAGAAGGCAGTAAATGCATACGTTGAAACCCAAGTTAGTAAGAAACGTGCGGTAGGTGAATTGAATCACCCTGAAGGCCCTACGGTTAACTTGGATAAAGTTTCTCACCTCATCACAGATCTTCGTTTCGAAGGTAATGATGTGGTAGGAAAGGCACAAATATTGGATACTCCAATGGGTAAGATTGTTAAAGGTCTCCTTGATGGTGGTGTACAACTTGGAGTGTCAACTCGTGGAATGGGAAGTTTGGAACAAAAAAATGGCGCAATGTACGTCAAAGACGACTTTATTCTTAACACGGTAGATATCGTGCAAGACCCCTCAGCACCTGACGCTTTTGTCAATGGAATCATGGAAGGTGTAGATTGGGTTTGGAATAACGGCATTTTGGAACCCCAAATAATTGAAGATATGGAGACAGAAATTAAAACCGCACCGAAAGCATTTCGACCAGAAGTGCAGATTCGGGAGTTTAAGAATTTCCTCTCGTTAATCAAATCTAGTATGTAAGGAGTCAATAATGACTGAAGAAACCAAAGTCGAAGTTGAACTTCACGATGAAATTGATAACGAAATCGTGGAGGAAACTCTCGAAGAAGCACAAGCTCCTGCTCCCAAAGGCAAAGCAGATACTGCTCCAGTAACGGAACCAGAATCTATCGCCTCTGTGGATAAGGCTGCCAATGCTACTAAACAGGCACCTGTACCTAAGACTAAAGCTGGTATGATTAGTGCAATGTACGGTAAACTTAATTCTATGAAGAAAGTAGACCTACAAGCATCATACGGCAAGTTGATGGTTGAAGACCTAGAAGTAGCTGGAGAGACTGTTGCAGAAACTATCGATACAACTTCCGAGTTGGATGCGTTGGTAGAATCTGAAGCAACTCTTTCTGAAGAGTTCAAAGAAAAGACTGCTGTAATTTTTGAAGCTGCTGTTAAGTCTAAACTATCTGAAGAAGTAGATCGTTTAGAAACTCAGTACAAAGAAGAACTATCTGAAGAAGTATCATCTATTAAAGGTGACCTTGTTGAGAAAGTAGATTCTTACTTAAACTACGTAGTTGAGTCTTGGATGGACGAAAACAAAGTAGCGGTACAGAACGGTCTCCGTACTGAAATTGCCGAAACATTCATGGACAAAATGAAAGACTTATTCACTGAGTCTTACATTGACGTACCAGAATCCAAAGTTGACCTAGTTGACGAATTAGCAGAACAAGTATCTGAGTTAGAAGAAAAACTAAATGCTCAGACTGGTGATGCGATCAAACTAAGCGAAGAACTAGAAGTACTACAGCGTGATGCTATCATCGCTGAAGCATCTCGTGGTCTTGCTGACACCCAAGTAGAGAAGTTAAAAGGACTTGTAGAAGGTATTGATTTTGACGAAGACACATTCGCTCAAAAAGTTGGTATCATCATTGAGTCACACTTCGCTAAAGAACCAAGCGCAAACGAAGAAGTTGAAGTTGTATCTGAAGACGTAGACCAAACGGTCGAAGTTTCTAGTTCAATGGCACAATACGTTTCCGCTCTCCAAAAAACTATTAAGTAAGGAATTACTATTATGCAACAATCTTACGACCAATTAATCGAAAAATGGTCTCCAGTATTGAACGAAAGTTCTGCTGGTGAAATCACAGACCGTCACCGTATGGCGGTAACTGCATCTGTTCTAGAAAACCAAGAGAAAGCACTTGCGGAACAACGTTCTGCTGAACAAGGTTTCATGACAGAAGCAGCTCCAACTAACGCAACAGGCCCTAGCGCAGTAGCTAACTGGGATCCAGTATTGATCTCTCTAGTACGCCGTGCAATGCCTAACCTAATCGCATATGATGTGTGTGGTGTTCAACCGATGAATGGCCCAACTGGTCTTATCTTCGCAATGAAATCACGTTACAGTGCTCAAGACGGTACTGAAGCACTATTCAACGAAGCAGATGCTACGTTCTCTGGTGACTCTAATGGTTCAGTAGGTTCTAAAGGTGTATCTGGTTTTGACGGTGTTGTAGGCGGCCCAGGCGACTCAGCGGACGCTGCTCGTGACGTTAGCGTTGCTGGCGGTATGACAACTGCAAACGCTGAAGGAATCGGTTCAACTGGCGGTCAGACTTTCAACGAAATGGGTTTCTCAATCGAGAAAGCAACTGTAACTGCTAAGTCACGTGCATTGAAAGCGGAATACTCGCTTGAACTTGCTCAAGACCTTAAAGCAATCCACGGTCTAGACGCTGAGACTGAGTTGGCGAACATCTTGTCAACTGAGATCCTTGCGGAAATCAACCGTGAAGTTATCCGTACTATCAACACTCAGGCAAAAACTGGTGCATTACAAGATAACGTAACTAAACACGGTATCTTCGATCTATCAACTGATGCTGATGGTCGTTGGTCTGCTGAGAAGTTCAAAGGTCTAACTGTACAAATCGATCGTGAATGTAACACTATCGCTAAAGAAACTCGCCGTGGTAAAGGTAACGTTGTAATCTGTTCTTCAGACGTTGCAACTGCTCTTGCTGCTTCAGGTTCTTTGGACTACAGTCCTGCTATCAACAACAACCTACAAGTAGATGATACTGGTAACACTTTTGCTGGTCTATTGAACGGTCGTATCAAAGTATACATCGATCCATATGCAACTGCAAACTACTGTACTGTAGGTTATAAAGGTACTAACACTTATGACAGTGGTCTATTCTACTGCCCATATGTACCTTTACAAATGGTTAAAGCAGTTAGTGAAGACACTTTCCAACCAAAAATCGGTTTCAAGACTCGCTACGGCATGGCTTCTAACCCATTTGTTGGTGCAACTGCTGCTGACGGTCTTGCAACTGCTAAGACTAACCAGTACTACCGTATCTTCCGTGTGGACAACATCCTCACATAAGAAGTATAAAAATAAGAGTGAGGTTAACTCACCACATTTTAGAGGGAGTCTTCGGACTCCCTTTTTTTATGGGCAATAAAAACCCCTCCGAAGAGGGGTAAGAGAGAGATTGGAGCGGAACAGAGGACTTGAACCTCCATCTTTAGGTTGGACACCTAATGTAATCATTATACTAATTCCGCATAATATGGGTATATTATAACACATAACCCATACTAATGTCAAGC
>Ga0115099_11041124_pt1 | contig 10410 bp, 19 predicted proteins | sample MBTome_FD_89017 | JGI IMG/M metagenome (GOLD analysis project Ga0115099, IMG submission 89017) | Marine eukaryotic communities from Pacific Ocean to study complex ecological interactions - MBTS_20Mar14_M2_3um Metatranscriptome... | ecosystem: Environmental > Aquatic > Marine > Oceanic | place... | reverse complement strand
ATTTATTAATTTTATTTTTATTACCTTCACTATATTATATTAAAAAATTTGTTTTAAACGCGCCGCTTTACCTTGACGTTCACGAAGATAATAAAGTTTTGCACGACGAACTTGTGCTGATTGGATAATTCGTAGTCCAGCTACTCGTGGCGAGAAAGGTAAAATGACACGTTCAATTCCAACGCCTTGAAAAGTTTTACGAACTGTAAAAGTAGTATTATAACCAGCCTTATGGATGGCAATAACAATACCTTCAAATTGTTGAATTCGTTCACGATCTCCTTCACGGATTTTCGTGTCTATTTGAATCGTATCTCCGATTTGAGTTTTTAAACGCTCTTTTAATGATTCACTAAGAGGGGAAAGTGAAATTGTATTTAATTGCATAATAAATTTTAGTAAGCAGCCTTATTTTGTAATTTTTGAAACAACCCCGGCACCTACTGTACGACCACCTTCACGAATAGCAAATCTCATACCATTTTCAATTGCAATTGGTTGGATAAGTTCAACACTCATTTTAATACGATCACCAGGCATAACCATTTCTGTTTCTGACCCATCATCAGCAGTAAAGGCAGTAATTTTTCCTGTTACATCAGTTGTACGAACATAAAACTGAGGACGGTATCCTGTAAAGAATGGTGTATGACGACCACCTTCTTCTTTTGTTAAAATATAAACCTGTGATTCAAATTCAGTATGTGGTGTAATTGTTCCTGGTTGAGCAAGAACCATTCCACGTTCAATATCTTCCTTTTGTACACCACGTAATAAAACTCCAACATTATCACCAGCAAAAGCTTCATCTAATGTTTTCTGGAACATTTCTAGGCCTGTTACTGTTGTTTCACGTGTATCTCGTAAACCTACAAGTTCAACTGTCTCACCAACTTTTACAACACCACGTTCAATACGGCCTGTTGCAACTGTACCACGACCTGTAATTGAAAAAACATCTTCAATAGCCATCAAGAATGTTTTATCAGTTTCACGTTCAGGAGTAGGCACATATTCATCAACAGCATCCATTAACTCATAGATTTTATCAACCCATTTATTATCACCTTTTGCTGTTTTTGGGTTCTCTGTTACTGTTTGTAAAGCTAATAAAGCAGAACCAGAAACAAGAGGAATATCGTCTCCTGGGAAGTCATATTCACTTAATGTTTCACGAATTTCTAATTCAACTAATTCTAGTAATTCTTCATCATCCACTTGATCTTCTTTATTTAAGAAAACAACAATATTAGGAACACCTACTTGTTTTGCTAATAAAATATGCTCTTTTGTTTGTGGCATAGGACCATCTGCACCTGAAACAACAAGAATAGCCCCATCCATTTGTGCCGCCCCTGTAATCATATTTTTTACATAATCAGCATGCCCTGGACAATCAACATGAGCGTAATGACGTGCTTCCGTTTCATATTCTACATGAGCTGTATTAATTGTAATACCACGTGCTTTTTCTTCCGGTGCACCATCAATTTCATCATAACGTTTTGCGACAGCAGTTCCTTGTGCGGCTAATGTCATTGTAATTGCAGCTGTTAAAGTTGTTTTTCCATGATCAACATGACCAATAGTTCCAATATTTACATGCGGTTTTGTACGTTCAAATTTTTCGCGTGCCATAAGCTAAGTAATTTAAAATCGTTGCAATTAAAACTCTTGCAACAAGAGCATCATATTATAGAATTGTAATCAAATTATAACGAGGTTCATAAAGACAAACAATTTCATTTGAAAAATAAAATATCCATCTTTAAAAAAATACGGGGAAATTAATTTTTAAAATGAGCAAATGCTTTATTTGCTTCTGCCATACGATGGACTTCTTCCCGTTTCTTAATGGCATAACCAAGAGATTGGGATGCATCAATAATTTCTTGAGCTAATTTTTCGGCAAAACTATATGCGTTACGGTTTTTTGCACCTTGTAAAAGCCATTTTACACCCAATGTTGTACCACGCGAACGTTTAATCTCTTGTGGAATTTGATAAATAGAACCTCCTATACGGCGTGATTTTACTTCCACAATGGGTGTAACATTGCGTAATGCTTTTTCTAAAATTTGTAATGGATCTTCTTCAGTACGTGTTTCAATAATTTGCAAAGTTGAATAAACAATTCGCTGTGCTACTGAATGTTTTCCATGAAGTAATACACGAGAAATTAACATTGAAACAACTGTACTTCTATAAACCGCATCTGGTTTAATTGATTTTGAAATATTTTTTTTGCGTCGCGACATAAAATAAAAAAGAAAATAAAAGTACTATAAGCGCTCAAACGAATTTTTAAGGTTTTTTTGCGCCATATTTTGAACGTCGTTGTGTTCGATTTTTAACACCAGCAGTGTCTAAAGCTCCACGAACAACATGATAACGAACCCCAGGTAAATCTTTTACCCGACCACCACGGACAAGAACGACTGAGTGTTCTTGAATATTATGACCAATACCTGGAATATAAGCAGTCACTTCAAATCCTGATGTTAATCGTACGCGTGCAACTTTACGAAGTGCTGAATTGGGTTTCTTTGGTGTTGTAGTATAAACCCGTGTACACACACCACGGCGTTGTGGACAATTTACTAATGCGGGAGATTTTGTCTTTTTCTCAAGTGAAAAACGGTTTTTACGAACTAATTGTTGAAATGTTGGCATAGAATAAGAAAATCGAATATGGAAAAAAGTTCTATGTGATTTAGGCTTCAAAGCTAAATTATGAATAGAATTAGTTTTTTACATTATTAATTAATTTCAGTCTGGATTTTATTTAAGTATTTTAGTAAGCGTTTACGTTTTGCTAAAATCTGATATAATCCACGTTCAGCAGAAAAATCTTTTGGATTTTTTTGCAAGTGTGTCGTTAATTGTTTAACACGAATAGTAAAACTTTGTACTTCTTCTAAAAGAAGAATTTTTGTTCGTTCTTTATTTTTCATTAGGAATAAGTAAGGGATTTAAACTAAAAATTATATTTGAGGTGATGCCATACCAATAGCTTCAATATAAATACGTGTTTGAAGTTGACGATGCCCTTGTAATTTACGAGTTTTCTTTTTTGGTTGCATTTTATAAACTCTTACCTTTTTCTTTTGAAAATGGTATAAAACTTTTGCTCGAACATAACTTCCTGGGATCCACGGTTTCCCAAAAATAGTTTCTGTTTGGTACGAAAGTAAAAGTATACGTTGAAAAAATAATTGCGCTTCAGGTTTAGATTGGGGTACGTAGTCAATATCATAAAATCGGCCTACTTCAATTCTTAACTGATGGCCCCCTGCTTCGATAATTGCATATGTCATAATACAAAAAAATAAAAATTAAGATTCTTTATAGAAGAGGATGTCTCCGAAGTGGAAATCAGACTTTAAGTCCAAATCCTATATTATCTTCTTTAAAAAATTGGATATTGCACTATCGTTTCGAGAACTGTGGTGCTTTTCGTGCTTTTTTTAGACCATATTTTTTACGTTCTACACGTCTGGAATCACGAGTTAAAAAACCTTCATTACGTAATAATGGTTGAGAGTTTGGGTTAAATTGTGAAAGTGCTCGTGCTAATCCAAGTTGAATTGCATCAGTCTGACCATTTAATCCTCCACCATTAACTATAGCATGAATTGTAAAATTATTTTCAACTCCTAATAAATCTAATGGTGCACAAACTTTAGATAATAATGTTGGATTCGCACATAAATAATGAGAAGCTGGTTGACCATTAATAAAAAAACTCATTTTATCTGTAGTTTCAGAAATCCCAACTCGGGCAACTGCAGTTTTTCTTCTCCCAATACCAGTATAATTAATTAATTCTACAGATTGTTCATTTGTCATATTTTAAAAAATTCAATATTTTCTATATCTATTAGTAAATTAAAAAAATGGTTTCAAAACTTTTGTTGAAACCTCATATTTTTTTTCAAAAATTTTCCAATTTTGAAAAGTTTTTAAATTTTCAAAATTCAATAATTGATTAGATTTTAATCCTGTATATAAATCAATTGGAAAAAACGAATTTTCAAGTTTATTTCGATTTTCTATCTTTGATTTATATTCACCATACTCTAAGATCCTAGAATGAAGATGTAATGTTTTTGGATAAAGAGAGTCAAATTCACATAAAATATTTTGGACAGCTGTTTGTAGAGCTAAATAAGGTTGAATACTTCCATTTGTCCAAATTTCAAGTTCAATCCATTCTTTTAACCTTTCTTCACAAATGGTATAATTTACTTTTTTAATAGGATTAAAATCATTTTGTACTAATAAAGATGATGATGCAGCAACAGATTTTTTTAACAGTGGAAGCGATGATCCCTTTGCTGTTTTAAGAATAAAGTCCATTTTAAATTCAAAACCACTACTCACATGAGCAATACTTTGATTTGGAGAGTTTACAATAAGTGGGTATGGTAATTGAAGATCGTTAGCTGTAATCGTTGCAGGACCTTGTTTGCAAAGTGTTCCACGGGTATAACTTCCACAGTATCCTTGAAAAACAATTTGTTTTAAATTTAAAAGAATATCAATAACGGATTCTTGCACTCCTGGAAGAGTTGAAAATTCATGGGTGGGTAATTGAAATGTAACTTGAGTAATTCCTGTTCCTGGAATTTCATGAAGTAATGTTCGGCGTAATAAATTTGCAAACGTTAATGACTTGGTACTTTTAAAGGGTCCTATACGAAAACACCCATATGTACTATCGCCTATTTGTATTCCATCTTTTTGTTTCTGAATACTAAAGGTGGGAATTTGAGATGTTAAATTAACAGCGTTATAAAGTGCCATAAAAAATCAAAAAGAATATGATAAGACTTATGAATACTAAAAAAACAGTTATTTTATGCGATCTAAAACAAATTGCTAATATTGTGCTCTATGTCATGGATTTAAACCTTACTTCTCAATTTTTAATTAAAATTAGAAAAGAAAAAAATATTAAATACGACGTTTTTTCTTTGGGCGACAACCATTATGTGGTACGGGGGTAATATCACGAATTAAAGTTAAGCGAACACCTGCCGTATGTACGGCACGCAAGGCAGTTTCACGACCTGAACCCGGTCCACATAAAATAACTTCAGCAGTTTGTAATCCACGATCAATACAAGGTTGTAAAGCAACCCGCACAGCAGTTTGTGCTGCAAATGGAGTACTTTTCTTGGCACCACGAAAACCACATGCTCCTGCTGATGACCATGAATACACATTTCCAGTCCAATCTGTAATAGTTACTAATGTATTATTAAAAGTAGCATTGATATATACAATACCGTTTGTAATTTTTTTCTTTCGTTTTAAAGTTGTTAAATTTTTTCGTTTTGTTTTTTGCATAAATTGTTCGCAAATAGAAATTAGTGTGCGATGTGTTCCCTAAGTTTCAACATATAGAATACTACAAAGTTACTCTTTAACCTTGACGTTGTTTATGTTTTTTAACTTTACAAATAATTAAAACGCGCCCACGGCGACGAATACATCTACAATGTTCACACATTTTTTTAACAGATGAACGAACTTTCATAAAAATTCTCCTTCAGAATAAAATAATATAATTAGAAATGGTTGAGACAATTTACCAAATTGTGCATAAAACTTCCCCGCCAAGACCTAATAATTGAGCTTCTTTACTTGTTACAAGACCCTTTGACGTTGACAGAATACAAACACTCATATTCTGACGTGGAGTTGGAAGATTTTTACAATTTACATAAACTCGACAACCAGGTCGACTTACCACTTTCATAGTGTGTGGTTTTGCCTTTGCTCGGGAATTTTGTGCAAATAAGGAGACGCGTAAAAAGAATTGTGAAGTATTTTGAGTTCGATGAGATAATTCTTCAACCCCCTCTAAAAATCCTTCATTTGATAAAATCATGACAAGTTGTTTTGCCATGTTAGTTTTGGGAATTAAAACGTATCGTGATTTGCGTAATTGAGCATTACGGATACGAGTTAGAGTATCAGCAATAGTATGCATAATTTTTTAAGAATTGTTTATAAAATAAATAGAAATGACAAATAAAATTACAAACTAGCTTGTGTGAAAGGAATACCAATAGTTTCTAATAAAACTTTTGCATCACGGTCCGTTTTGGCCGTAGTTACAATAGAAATATTCATTCCATCTAATCGAGCAATTTTATCAAAATCAATTTCTGGAAATAATAATTGATCTGTTAAACCTAATGTATAATTGCCTTTTCCATCAAAACCTGAACTTTTAATTCCTCGGAAATCACGAATACGTGGAAGTGCTAAATGAACTAAACGATCAAGGAAAGCATACATACGTTCCCCTCGTAAAGTGACCATACAACCAATAGTCATTCCATCACGAATTTTAAAACCAGCAATAGATTTTTTTGCCAAAGTAGGAACACTATGTTGGCCTGTCACTGTTGATAATTCTTGTCGAGAAGCGGCAAATAAAGAAGAAACTTGTGCTGATTCTCCTAATCCACGGTTAATAACAATTTTTTGAATTTTTGGAATCTGATGAGTATTACTGATTTCTAACTGTTTGGCTACAGCAGAATAAATTGTTTCAGAATAAAGTGATTTATAATTTTGTGACGTCATTTTCTTATTCTTAATTTGCGCATATGCGCTATAAAACTTCTGGAGCTAATGAAACAATTTTTGTAAAATTTTGTTCTCTTAATTCGCGAGCAACTGGCCCAAAAACACGAGTTCCACATGGATTTCCATCTTTATTAATAATAACTGCTGCATTATCATCAAAGCGAAGTAACATACCGCTATCACGGCGAACTGCTTTGCGTGTACGAACAATAACAGCACGGACAACGTCTGAACGTTTAATTGGCATATTAGGTGTCGCTTCTTTTACAACACCAATAATTGTATCTCCAATTCGTGCATATTTACGGCGACTGCCAATTAAGACACGGATGCACATAATTTTTCGAGCACCACTATTATCAGCCACATTAAGATATGATTGAGCTTGAATCATAGTAAAAAATCATATTAAAATATTTATATCTAAAATAACTACATATAGCTACTAAAGATATTTTTTTATTTATAAATATTGTTATAAATAAAATTAATGGGTAGATTAAAAAAACTATTTTAGTTTAGTTTTTCTTTACGGGTAATAAAACGAGTTTTTACAGGCATTTTATAAGCTGCAAGACGCATCGCTTTTTTTGCGATTGATTCAGAAACTCCAGCCATTTCATAAAGAATACGACCAGGTTTAATAACCGCAACCCAATAATCTGGTGTTCCTTTTCCGGATCCCATACGGGATTCTGCTGCTCGGATAGTAATTGATTTATCTGGGAATGGACGAATCCATAATTTACCACCACGGCGAGCATAACGCGTCATTGCACGTCTGCCAGCTTCAATTTGACGAGCGGTTACCCAACCACGGCCTGTACTTTGCAAAGCAAATGTACCAAAAGCACAGTAATTTCCAGAATTAGCTGTTCCTTTTAAACGACCACGGTGATATTTACGAAATTTTGTACGTTTTGGTTGTAGCATTGTTCTTTAAGTATTATTGTATTAACGTTTAACAGACTAATTTTTTATATAACACATTATTTTGGTTTTATAGAAAATTCATTGAATTGTACAATCTTATAATTAAGAAATTATATTTCTCTAATCGAAAGTAGAAACTTGGGGAGTTTGATAAACCCAAACTTTTACCCCTAAAATACCATAAATTGTTTTTGCGGTACATAAAGAATAATCAATTTTTGCTCGAAGCGTATGTAAAGGCACACGACCTTTTCGGACCCATTCACTACGAGCAATTTCAGCTCCATTTAATCGACCAGACACTTGAATTTTAATTCCACGGACTCCAGCAAATTCTGCTTTTCGTATCACTTCTCGAACCGCACGTCGAAATGGAACACGAGTTTCTAATTGCTGAACAACTAATGCAGCAAGAACACCAGCATACATATCTGGGTTTTCAACAGCTTGAATTTGGAATTTAATTGCTTGATCAATATATCCTTGCTCATGATATAATTCGGTTTGTAAACGAGGATTTTGTTGAATTAAAAGATTTTTAAGTTCAACACGTGCTATTTTTAAAGTGTCTTTTGGTTGACGTAAAAGAATATCTAAACGGGTAACAGCTAAATGTAAAATTAAACGTTTCTTTTGACGGTGAATTTGAATTGAAATAATTCCTAGATCTGAAAACTTTTTATTTAAATAATTTCGAATTAAAATATCTTGATATAGGAAACCTGCGTATTCAGATTTGGGGACAAACCAATGTGCTGTATGTTCTTGAGTTATTCCTAATCTGAATCCTAAAGGGTGGATTTTTTGACCCATAATATATTCTCCTAATGTATTTTTATTTTTCTGAACTTACACCAATTGTAATGTGACATGATGGTTTTTGGATGGGCGCTCCTCGTCCTTGTGCACGAGGACGAAAACGTTTTAATTTGGGTCCTTCATCAACATATGCTACTTCAATCATTAAATTCGATTTTTTCCATTGTTTTTGTTCAGCAGCATTAGCTGCAGCTGAGGATAAAATACGAATAATTGGTTCGCATGCACGATATGGTAAAAAACGTAAAATCATGATTGCTTCTTCATAAGAACGCCCGCGGATCGTTTCAATGACACGTCGAACCTTTAAAGCAGACATTTGAATGGCATATCCATGAGAAAGGATAAGATTCGTGGTATTTTTTGTATTCATAGCAAAGAGGTGTTACTTGGAGTTATTAGTAAAGTACCAGTAAATAGCGCTTATAAATAGATAGCTACTAACGGCGAGCTTTTTTATCGCTTTTAATATGACCACGAAAATTTCGTGTAATAGCAAATTCGCCTAATTTATGACCAACCATATTCTCACTAATAAAAACTGGAATATGTTCACGTCCATTATGAACAGCAATTGTATACCCAATCATTGCGGGTATGATTGTTGAACTACGTGACCAAGTTTTAATTACTTGGTTTTTTTGAATAGCATCTTTTTTTGCTAAAATTTGAAGTAAATGACGGGCAATAAATGGTCCCTTTTTAATAGATCTTGGCATTATATATGAAAATTTTTATTTGAAAATATTACGCACGACGTACAATAAGTTTATTACTATAACGATATTTTGAACGAGTGGGACGTCCTAAAGCAGGTTTCCCCCAAGGGTCGACAGGTTGTGAACGACCAATTGGTGCACGACCTTCACCACCACCGTGTGGATGATCACAAGGATTCATAACACTTCCGCGAACATGTGGTCGACGCCCTCGCCAACGTTTACGACCTGCTTTTCCATCACGAATATTTGCATATTCTTCATTTCCTACACGGCCTAAAGTAGCCCAACACATTTGTAAGATAAGTCGTACTTCACCAGAAGGTAGTCGAATACTTGCATATTTTCCTTCTTTTGCAATTACTTGCGCTGATGTGCCTGCTGCTCGAACTAATTTTGCACCTTGCATTGGTGCAAGTTCAATATTATGAATTTCAGAACCTACTGGAATTCCAAGTAATGGGAGCGCATTACCTGAGATTAATGGTGCCTCAGGACAAGATTCAATAATTTGGCCAAGTTTTAATCCTTGAGTTGCTAAAATATAGTGTGATTGATTTTCTGTTTCAATTTTTGCTAGAAAAGCATTACGGTTTGGATCATATTCTAGTCCAATAACCTTACCCGGTGTTTTTTGTGAAAAACGTTTCCATAAAACAAAACGATAACGGCGTTTATGACCGCCCCCTCGATGTCTTACTGTAATTCGACCTTGATTATTTCGACCGTTTGAACGTTGAAATCCTTTAATATTGGAGTTTTTTTTTGTTTGTGCTGTGTTTGTTGAATTTTGATTCCAAACTAACTTATTAGTAGCACAAAAACGAGTTCCTGGTGTTAAGGATTTATAAATTCGAATTGCCATAATTTTTATATTAATAATTTTTCCTATTTCAGTTTTGATCTTAATTTCTTTTCTAAATAAGTTTTGAAGAATCTTTAAAAAATCTAACACCTATATAATTTCGTCTCGAAAAACAAAACAAAAATATATTAAGCTTGTAATACACTATCAAATAAGTTAATAGTTTCACCGGGACTAAGTGTAATAATTGCACGTTTTGCACTCGAGCGTTTTGTTTCACGCATACCACGAGTTCCTCTTTTTTTTGGAATAACTGACATAGAAATATGTGTAACTTTAACATTCCAAACGGTTTCAACAAGTTCTTTAATAAGAGGTTTTGTTGCTTTTTTATTTACTAAAAGTGAATAACGCCCAAATTGTTCAACTTCATTAATTGCTTTTTCAGTTGTAATTGGACCATAAATATATTGAGAAAAAGACATAATTAATGGTAATGATTCCAAGATTTTACTCTAATAAATAGATAAT
>Ga0115099_10376164_pt1 | contig 10509 bp, 21 predicted proteins | sample MBTome_FD_89017 | JGI IMG/M metagenome (GOLD analysis project Ga0115099, IMG submission 89017) | Marine eukaryotic communities from Pacific Ocean to study complex ecological interactions - MBTS_20Mar14_M2_3um Metatranscriptome... | ecosystem: Environmental > Aquatic > Marine > Oceanic | place... | reverse complement strand
GCTAAACGTCCGAAGTCATGCTTCAGCCGAAAAGAACGAAATTCAGGAAAATGCAGAAGGGCCGCGTCCGCGGTCTCGCCCAGCGCGGCAGTTCCATTGCATATGGCACTTTTGCCATCAAAACGACGGACATGGGATTCATTTCCTCCCGTCAGATCGAGTCCGCTCGTATTGCCATCAACCGCTACATGAAGCGTGAGGGTCAAGTGTGGATTCGCATCTTCCCAGACAAGCCCATTACATCCAAGCCTCTCGAGGTTCGTATGGGTAAGGGTAAGGGAGCAGTGAGCCACTGGGTGGCTCCTGTGAAGCCAGGCCGCGTCCTCTTTGAGGTCGATGGTGTACCTGAAAACGTCGCTCAAGAGGCGCTCCGCTTGGGAGCTCAGAAGTTGCCAGTTCGCTGTCGCTTCGTTGCCCGTTATGACAATTGATGAAAGGAGGGAATCATGAAGATGAGTGAAATCAATGGTCTCAGCGACCTCGACCTCAAGGAGCGCATCGGCGCAGAGCGTGAAGCTTTGCAAAAGCTCCGTTTCAACCACACCATTGCCGGTCTGGAGAGCCCATTCCAGTTGCGTCAGAAGCGCCGCGACATCGCGCGCATGCTCACGGAACTGAATGCTCGAAAGAACGCTAAAGCAGAAGAACAGAAGTCATGACCGTCGAGCAGCCCGCAGCGGAGAAGCGCAACCTCAGGAAGGTTCGCCAAGGCATCGTTACCTCCAACAAGATGCAGAAGACCATCACTGTGACGGTCGAGTACACGGAGAAGCACGCGAAGTACAGCAAGTTTGTGAAGCGTTCTCGGAAGTTCACCGCACACGATGAGCAGGAGACCTGCGGCATTGGTGATATGGTGCGCATCATGGAGACCCGTCCTTTGAGTAAGAACAAGTGCTGGCGTCTCGTAGAGGTCCTCGAAAGGGCCAAGTAATACGAGGTCCCAAATAGAACAAAGCAAGAGCCATGATCCAGCAAGAATCCCGGATGGCAGTCGCCGACAACAGCGGAGCACGTGAAGTGTTGTGTATCCGCGTGCTCGGAGGAACGCGCCGGCGTTACGCCAGCATCGGAGACAAGGTTGTCGTGACCGTGAAAGACGCGGCACCGAACGGAGGTGTAAAGAAAGGAACGGTCAGCAAGGCCGTGATCGTTCGCACCAAGAAGGCAGTTCGTCGTGCAGACGGATCCTACATCCGCTTCGACGACAACGCATGTGTCCTCCTGAATACCACCGGAGAAATCCGTGGCACTCGAATCTTCGGTCCAGTCGCGCGTGAATTGCGGGAGAAGGACTTCATGAAAATCGTATCGCTCGCACCTGAGGTGCTCTGAACGCAATCCATCATGTATAAGCGCGTCAAGATAAAAAAGGGCGACACCGTTAAGGTGATCGCGGGTGGCAACAAAGGCAAGACTGGCACGGTCATGCAGGTTCTCCGAAAGGATGACCGCGTGGTGATCGAGAACGTCAACATGGTTACCAAGCATGTGAAGCCCGGCCCCTCCAATCCGCAGGGCGGAATTGAAAAGAAAGAAGCACCGATTCACATCTCCAATGTGATGGTTGTGGACAGTGATGGCAATGCCACTCGCGTTGGTCGCCGCCGAGGCGACGACGGCAAGCTGGCTCGCTACAGTAAGAAATCCGACCAAACGCTGAACTGATGAGCTACGTTCCCAGACTCAAGCACCAGTACCACGACGAAGTCGTACCCAAGCTCCAGGAGCGCTTTGAATACAAGAGCTCTATGCAGGTTCCGAAGATTGAGAAGATCTGTTTGAACCAGGGATTGGGCAAGGCCATCACCGATCGCAAGATTGTGGATGGAGCGCTCGCCGAGCTCGCCATGATTTGTGGTCAGCAGGCAGTGGCCACCTATTCCACCAAGGACATTTCGAACTTCAAACTCCGTAAGGGCATGCCTGTCGGCGCCCGAGTGACATTGCGTCGTGAGCGGATGTACGAATTTCTCGATCGTCTGATCCATGTGTCGCTGCCCCGTACCCGAGATTTCCAAGGCGTGAAGGCCTCAGGCTTTGACGGACGTGGAAACTTCAGCTTCGGCATTCAGGAGCAAATCATTTTCCCAGAAATCGATCTGGACAAGGTGAAGCACCTCAATGGAATGCACATCACCATTGTGACCAATGCCCGGACCAATGAAGAAGCCAAAGAGCTTCTCCTGGCGTTCGGTTTCCCCTTCAAGAAGAACTGATACGATATGGCTAAGGAATCCATGAAAGCGCGTGAGCGCAAACGTGAGCGAATGGTCGCTCGTTACGCAGCAAAACGTAAGGCCTTGAAGGAGGCTGGTGATTGGGACGGGCTTCAAAAGCTCCCCAAGAATGCTTCACCTGTGCGTTTGCACAACCGTTGTCAGCTGACGGGTCGTCCCCGAGGCTATATGCGTCAATTCGGCCTCAGCCGAGTGACTTTCCGTGAAATGGCATTGGCGGGCAAGATCCCCGGTGTTAAAAAAGCAAGCTGGTAAGCCATGCATTCAGATCCGATCGCCGATTTCCTGACGCGCATTCGCAACGGGCAGATGGCCGGCCACAAAGTGGTTGAAATCCCCGCGTCCAATATCAAGAAAGAGATCACCAAGATTCTCTTTGATAAGGGCTATGTCCTCTCCTACAAGTTTGTAGAGGATGGACCTCAAGGCACCATCAAAATTGCCTTGAAGTATCACCCAAAAACACGTCGTCCTGCCATCACTGAGATGCAGCGCATGAGCAAGCCAGGTCTCCGCACTTACAGGGGAGCTGATGACCTGCCGCGCATCTTGAATGGTTTGGGCATCTCCATCTTGAGCACATCCCAGGGTGTGATGACAGACAAGGAGGCCAAGCACATGAACGTTGGTGGAGAGATCCTCTGTTACGTTTATTAATCCGAGAAAAGAGAAGAACATGTCCAGAATCGGAAATGCTCCCGTATCGATCCCATCCGGGGTGACCGTTGCCGTCGAAGGCAATGTCATCAAGGTCAAGGGTCCAAAAGGAGAGCTCGAGCAGTCATTTGACACTGCCATTTCAGTCAATGTCGAGGAGGAGACTGTGCTGTTTTCAAGAAGCTCTGACCTTCCAGACCACAGGTCTAAGCACGGTTTGTACCGCTCATTGTGCGCTGGCATGGTGGAAGGCGTGACTGCTGGCTTTAAGAAGGAGTTGGAGCTCGTGGGTGTGGGTTTCCGTGCCCAGGCCTCAGGTCAACAATTGACCTTGGCCCTTGGATACAGCCACCCCATCATCATCGAGATCCCGAAAGAGGTCAAGTTGACTGCGGAGTCCCAGAAGGGTTCTAACCCCAAGGTGACCCTCGAATCCCACGACAAGCAGTTGTTGGGAACAGTCGCTGCCAAAATCCGTTCTTTGCGGAAGCCTGAGCCTTACAAAGGCAAAGGTGTCCGTTTCACCGACGAGTACATCCGGCGCAAGGCTGGTAAGTCCGCGGCCAAGTAATCGCATACGTCATGTCCGTAGCAAGCAAGAAACACAACACCCGCATGCGCATCAAGGCGCGCATCCGTGGCAAAATCAGCGGAACGGCCGAGCGCCCTCGCTTGACCGTTTTCCGTTCCAACAAGCAGATTTACGCTCAGATCGTAGACGACTTGGCTGGAAAAACATTGGCCAGCGCCGGCTCCCGCACCATTGCGGAAGCCAAGGGGGTTGCCAAAATCGACCAAGCCAAGTTGGTGGGAGCCAAAGTGGCGGAAGTGGCCAAGGCTGCTGGTATTACATCTGTGGTCTTCGATCGCAACGGCTATCTCTATCATGGCCGTGTGAAAGGACTCGCTGAAGCCGCTCGTGAAGGCGGACTCCAATTCTGATTCCATCATGAGAGACAACAACAACCGTCGCCGTGACGACCGGAACAACCAACCGGAGAGTGACATCAAAGACCGTTTGGTCACGATCAACCGTTCGACCAAAACCACAAAGGGTGGTCGGACCTTCACCTTCACTGGCATTGTCGTCGTTGGCGATGAGAAAGGAAAGGTGGGACATGGATCAGGCCGCAGCCGTGAGGTGGTGACCGCCATCCAAAAAGGAATTGAAGACGCCAAGAAGCGCATGGTCGAAGTGCCTGTGATCAATGGCACAGTTCCTCACGCTCAAGAAGCGGTTTTCGCTGGAGCCCGTGTGCTCATCAAGCCAGCCACCCCAGGTACGGGTGTGATTGCTGGAGGTGCCATGCGCGCAGTTCTGGAGAGTGCCGGAATCAAGGACGTTCTCGCGAAGTCTTTGGGCTCTTCCAACACGCAAAATGTGGTGAAAGCCACATTCAAGGCGTTGACCATGATGCGCAGTGCGTCTGATGTGGCCGACCTGCGTGGAATTCCTGTTCACCGCGTATTCAACGGATAAGCACCATGGCCAAGATCAAGATCACCCAGGTGCGCAGCGCCATCAACCGTCCAAAACGCCAAAAGCTCACGCTTCAGGCGCTCGGACTCAAGAAACTTCACAACCCTGTGGAGCACGAAGCCACCCCCCAAATTTTGGGCATGGTGCGCAAAGTGAGCCACCTCGTCAAGGTTGAAGACTAATCACAATTAACCAGCAAAAACATGAATCTCAATAGCCTCAAACCGGCGAAAGGTTCCATTAAGCAGCGAAAGCGAGTTGGTCGTGGTGAAGGCTCCGGACACGGAGGAACTTCCACACGCGGTCACAAGGGAGCCAAGTCTCGTTCAGGATACAAGTCCAAGATTGGATTTGAAGGTGGACAGATGCCGCTTCAGCGCCGTGTTCCAAAGTTTGGATTTACGAATCCAAATCGCGTGGCCTACAAAGGCATCAACTTGGATACCCTCCAAGAGCTGATTGATCGCAAGTCTTTGAAGGAGGTGACTCCAGCTCTTCTCATTGAGAATGGATTGGCCCAGAAAAAGGATTTGGTGAAGATCCTCGGTCGCGGTGAAATCAAAGCGGGCGTCAAAGTGTCGGCCCACAAGTTCTCAGCCACAGCCCAGTCAGCCATCGAGGCTGCAGGTGGCAGCATTGAAGCAATCCAATAAACATGGGTCGGTTTTTCAAAAAACTTCGGGACATCTGGTCCCATGAAGAGCTGCGAAAGCGCATTGGCATCACGCTCGGTTTCATTCTGATTTACCGTGTGGGATCGTTCATCGTGATTCCCGGCGTCGACAGTGACACATTGCAGGAGCAAATGAGTGCCCTCGGTGGAGGTGGACTCGGTGACATCCTCTCCCTGTTTACAGGAGGTGCATTCTCGCGGGCTTCGATTTTCGCTCTGGGAATCATGCCTTATATCTCGGCGAGCATCATCATGCAGTTGATGGGTCTTGCTGTACCGAGCATCCAAAAGATGCAGTCTGACGGTGAGAGTGGCCGGAAGAAGATCAACCAGTGGACCCGTTTCTTGACCATTGCCATCACTTTGGTGCAGGCTCCAGGATACTTGGCCTCTACAGTGGTTTCCGTCCCAGGAGCAGTGAGCAACCCAACGACCTTCTGGTGGTTCAGCGCTGTGTTGATTTTGACCAGCTCCACCTTGCTCATCATGTACCTCGGTGAGCGCATCACGGAGCGCGGTGTGGGCAACGGAATCAGTTTGTTGATCATGATCGGCATCATTGCCACATTCCCGCAGGCGATCATTCAGGAGTTTAATCACCCTGCCACCAACCTGTACTTCTTCTTGGTCGAAATCTTCGCCTTGCTCGTTGTGATTGGCTTGTCCGTTGCATTGGTACAAGGGGTGAGGAAGGTACCTGTGGAGATGACCCGCCTTCAGGCCAGTGCTGGCGCCACATACCTCCCTCAGGGGGCTGCGGCCAGGAGCTGGATTCCACTCAAGGTGAACTCAAGTGGTGTGATGCCCATCATCTTTGCTCAGGCCATCATGTTTGTGCCTCTGTACCTCACGCAAAACGAGAGTTTGGCAGACAACGAGGTCCTCATTGCCTTGGGCGACTTCAATGGATTTTGGTACAACCTGTTGTTCTTTGTGATGATTGTCCTTTTCACTTACTTCTACACGGCGATCACCGTGAATCCCCAGCAAATGGCGGATGACTTGAAGCGTCAGAACAATTTCATTCCTGGCGTCAAGCCTGGAAACCCAACCCGGGAATTCTTGGACAATGTGATTTCGAAAATCACCCTGCCTGGGGCCATTTTCTTGGGGCTGATTGCTGTGTTGCCTGCCATCGTGTTTACGATGGGCTTGACGCACGCTCAAGCGTTCAGCATTTTCTTCGGTGGCACATCGCTGCTGATCATGGTGGGCGTCATTCTTGACACCCTCCAACAAATTGAAAGCTATCTGTTGTCCCGTCAATACGACTCTCTGATGGAATCCGGAAAACTCCGGGGCCGTCAAGGGACGAGTGTGAGCGGAATGGCAGGCTGATCGGAATGGCAAGAGGACGGATACAGGTTCGCACCGAATCCGAAATCGAGCTTCTCCGAGCGAGTTCTTTACTTGTCGGTAGAACCTTGGCCGAAGTGGCCAAGCTGATCCGCCCCGGTGTTTCCACCGAGGATTTGGATCGGGTTGCTGAAACCTTCATCCGCGATCACGGCGCAGTGCCGGGATTCAAAGGATACAATGGGTTTCCAGCATCGCTCTGTACTTCCGTGAATCACCATGTGGTTCATGGCATCCCCAACGGAGACCCGTTGCAAGAAGGAGACATTGTTTCCGTCGATTGCGGAGTCTTGATGGAGGGCTACTACGGAGACAGCGCTTACACCTTCATGGTGGGCGAGGTCAAACCAGAAGTCCATCGTCTGTTGGAGGTGACCCAAGAGTGCCTTGAAGACGCCGTTGCTGAGGCCGTCGCGGGAAACCGCATCGGCGATATCGGTTGGGCAGTTCAAGAGCACGCTGAGGCATCGGGTTACGGGGTCGTCCGCGAATTGGTCGGCCATGGACTCGGTACCCACTTGCACGAGCCGCCTGAGGTTCCCAATTATGGGAGGCCAGGCAATGGCATCAAGCTGCAAGCGGGCATGGTGTTGGCCATTGAGCCAATGATCAACCTCGGCCGCAAGGAAGTCGTTCAAGAAGACGATGGTTGGACTATCGCCACTTCAGACGGCTTGCCGAGCGCCCACTTCGAACACGATGTGGTGGTGCGGGAAAACGAAGTAGAAGTTCTATCGACATTCAAATGGATTGAGGAGGCCCTTGGGGCAGTGAGATAAGGAAGAGGAGAAACGACGAAAACGAAACGAAAAAGAAGACATCTATGGCCAAGCAAGCGTCGATTACCCAGGATGGGACCATCACTGAAGCCCTCGGAAACGCAATGTTCCGTGTGGAATTGGAGAATGGTCACGTCATTACGGCGCACATCTCCGGAAAGATGAGGAAGTTCTACATCAAGATTCTTCCCGGTGATCGGGTCCGCGTGGACATGAGTCCATACGACCTCACCAAAGGCCGCATTTCGTTCCGATACAAGTAAACAAGACTGTTATGAAGACCCGTGCATCCCTGAAGGTCCGCTCTGCGGACTGCAAGATCGTCCGACGCAAAGGGCGACTCTTTGTCATCAATAAGAAGAATCCAAAATTCAAGCAACGCCAGGGTTAATCCCTGGGTTAAATCGCACTCGCTATGGCACGTATCGCCGGTATCGATATCCCCCGCAACAAAAGAGGAGTAATTGCCCTGACTTACGTCTACGGCATTGGTCGCTCGCGCGCAGCGGATATTCTCACACAAGCCTCAGTATCTGAGGACAAGCGCGTTCAGGACTGGTCCGACGACGAAATCACCAAGATCCGTGAGATCATTTCTGGTGTTCGAGTCGAAGGAGAGCTCCGCTCTGAAGTCACAATGAACATCAAGCGCTTGATGGACATTGGATGCACCCGCGGCATCCGTCACCGTCTTGGTTTGCCCCTCCGCGGGCAGCGCACCAAGAACAACTCGCGTACCCGTAAGGGCAAGCGGAAAACGGTGGCAAACAAGAAGAAGTAATTCATTGTCCCTGACCGGGGACGCAGAATCGATCAACTCCAAACACGATGGCCAAGACCACCAAAAAGAACAAGAAGAAGGTCAAAGTGGATGCCATGGGCCAAGCCCACATCCACGCCTCCTTCAACAACATCATCATCTCGTTGACCAATGCGACAGGACAGGTTATTTCCTGGTCCAGCTCTGGAAAGATGGGATTCCGAGGTTCAAAAAAGAACACGCCTTACGCTGCTCAATGTGCAGCTGAGGATTGCGGAAAAGAAGCCATGGAGTATGGCTTGAAGAAGGTGAAGGTGTTTGTGAAAGGACCAGGTAGCGGCCGCGAGAGCGCCATCCGTACCCTTCACAACATGGGCATCGAAGTCACGGAGATCGTGGACATCACACCGATGCCCCACAACGGTTGCCGTCCTCCGAAGCACCGTCGCGTCTGATCCCCTGAACTGAACGAATTAAGCAAGACCACATGGCACGTTACCGCGGACCCAAGTCCAAGATCACCCGACGCTTCAAGGAAGCCATTTTTGGCCCGGACAAGGCGTTGGAGCGCCGTCCTTACGGCCCAGGCCAACACGGCCCTAACCGCCGCCGGAAGAAGGAGTCTGAGTACTCCGTCCAGCTCGCTGAAAAGCAGAAGGCCAAGTACACCTATGGCATTCTCGAGCGTCAATTCCGCAACATGTTTGAGCGCGCTCAGAACAACCCCGGCATTACGGGTGAAGTGTTGCTCCAGTATTGTGAGTTGCGCCTCGACAATGTTGTGTTCCGTTTGAACATGAGCCCAACGCGCCGTGGCGCCCGCCAATTGGTGGGGCACCGTCACGTTACCGTGAACGGCAAAGTCGTGAACATTCCATCTTACCGTGTCCGTCCAGGAGACGTGGTGGCTGTGCGCGAAAAGTCCAAGTCCCTCGAGGTGGTCACCGGTGCTTTGGCATCGGGTGGTCAGCGTCACGAATGGTTGGATTGGGATGGCAATGGCCTTGCAGGCACCGTCATCTCCGTTCCATCGCGTGATCAGATTCCTGAAAACATCAAGGAGTCCCTCATCGTCGAGCTCTACAGTAAGTAATCCACAACCAGCAATCCCGAAATGGCGATTCTCGATTTTCAGCAGCCTGACAAGGTCATCATGCTCGAGTCTGATGACTTCAACGGACGGTTCGAATTCCGTCCTCTGGAGCCAGGCTTTGGAGTGACCATTGGCAATGCGCTCCGGCGCATCATGCTCTCCAGCTTGGAGGGCTATGCCATCACCAACCTCCGCATTGAAGGTGTGGAGCATGAGTTCAGCACCATCAAAGGTGTTGTCGAAGACGTGACCGAAATGGTCCTCAACCTCAAGCAGGTTCGCTTTAAGCGGCAGATTGAGGATGTGGATTACGAAATGGTCAACGTCGTGATTGGAGGCCAAGAGGCATTCACCGCAGGAGACATCGGCAAATTCACGTCGGCGTTTCAGGTAATGAACCCCGATCATGTGATTTGCAATTTGGACCCCAGCGTTCAGCTCAACATTGAGTTGCGCATCCAAAAAGGACGTGGATACGTTCCAGCGGAGGAGAACAAAAGCGAAGACACTCCAGTCGATACGATTTTCATCGATTCCATTTTCACGCCCATCAGGAACGTGAAATATGACGTCGAGAACTTCCGTGTGGAGCAGAAGACCGACTACGAGAAGCTCAACCTCGAGCTCTTGTGTGACGGCTCCATTGCCCCCAAAGACGCATTGCAAGAAGCGGCCCGCATTCTGATTGAGCACTTCATGCTCTTCAGTGAGGAGCGCATCACCTTGGACTTCGTTGAGAAGAACGAGGCGGAAGAGCTCGATGAGAGTTCATTGCACATGCGCCACCTCCTTAAGACCAAGTTGGTCGATATGGACCTCAGTGTTCGGGCATTGAATTGCTTGAAGGCTGCGGACATCGATTCATTGGGAGATTTGGTGGCCTACAACAAGAATGACCTGTTGAAGTTCCGCAACTTCGGCAAGAAGAGTTTGACCGAGCTCGAAGACCTTGTGGAAAGCAAGGGTCTGCAATTCGGCATGAACGTCAGCAAGTACAAGTTGGACGCGGAGTAATCCGCAGCCTAAACGTCTGTCATCATGAGACACGGAAAGAAATTCAACCACCTGGGACGCCAGACCGCCCATCGCAGAGCGATGCTGGCGAACATGGCATGCAGCTTGATCGAACACAAGCGCATCACCACAACGTTGGCAAAAGCAAAGGCGCTTCGCGGCTTTGTTGAGCCTCTCGTCAATCGCTCTAAAGAGGACAGCACTCACAGCCGCCGCATTTGTTTCCGCTACATGCGGGACAAGAATGCAGTCTCTGAGTTGTTTGCCGAAGTCGGGCCAAAAGTGGCAAGCCGCCAAGGAGGCTACACCCGCATCATTCGTTTGGGAAACCGAATGGGTGACAATGCTGAGATGTGCATGATCGAGCTGGTTGACTTCAACGAGCTCTATGGCAACGAAGCCAAGTCCAAGCGCAAGCGGAGCCGTCGCTCACGCCGGGGCGGAGGAACAGAAGCAG
>Ga0115099_10153739_pt1 | contig 10536 bp, 11 predicted proteins | sample MBTome_FD_89017 | JGI IMG/M metagenome (GOLD analysis project Ga0115099, IMG submission 89017) | Marine eukaryotic communities from Pacific Ocean to study complex ecological interactions - MBTS_20Mar14_M2_3um Metatranscriptome... | ecosystem: Environmental > Aquatic > Marine > Oceanic | place... | reverse complement strand
TTTTTTTTTGATTTAGGAAGAGGATAACCTAAATACGAAGCAGAAGGATCTGAATTAAATTTTCTATCTTCTATTGTACCATTTCCTTTTCCATTTTTTGATTTATGAAATAGAAAATGTTTTCTTACAAACTGTTGAGGAATATCCTTTAAACCTTTTCCAGTACCTATGTCTGTATTTAACTCATTAGGATGTTTTTCTGTAAATAATCAAGACATACCACGTGGTGTTTTTAACAATTCATCTCCTTTTAAGGCAGATTTTTCTTTATTTTTAGATTCAGAATAATCTTGATCTGCAGTTTGTATTTTCTTCAAAAAAGATTGAAGATTTCATTTTAATTTAAATTGTCCCAATTTTCCTTTAACTAATATAGTTTGAGATTTTGAGCTAGGTTTAAAAACTGTTAAATGAACATTTTTATTTAATTTAACGTCAGCTGTGCTATAGAAGAAAGACATGTTATAAAGGTAATATGTTAAAAAAAATTAAAAAAGCAGCTATAGTTAAAACAAATCCTAAAGATAAAGGTAAAAAAATTTTTCAACCTAAACGCATTAGTTGGTCATAACGATAACGAGGGTAGGCTACACGTACTCATATGAAGCCAAATAAAATTAATACACTTTTGATAGAAAATCAAACAAAACCAGGTATTAAAGTAAAAGGTAATATATCTAAAGGTGGGTATCATCCACCTAAAAATAATGCTGTAGTTAAACTACACATAAAAATAATATTTGCACTTTCGCCAAGGAAAAATAAAGCAAAACCCATAGCTGAATATTCTACATAATACCCAGCAACTAATTCAGCTTCAGCTTCAGGTAAATCAAAAGGGTGTCTATTTGTTTCAGCTAAAGCTGAAACAAAGAACATTAAAAAAAGTGGAAATAAAGGAATGATATATCATACATCTTTTTGCGCTTGAACAATTTCAGTTAAATTTAATGTTCCAGCACAAAGTATAACATTGATTAAAATGAAACCTATAGATACTTCATATGATACCATTTGAGCTGCCGAACGTAAAGCACCTAAAAAGGCATATTTAGAGTTACTAGCTCACCCAGATATTAAAACACCATACACACCTAAAGAAGATACCGCAAATATATATAAAATACTGATATTTATATCAGCGAAAACCATATTTTCGTCGAAAGGCATAACAGCTCAACCCATTAAACTTAACATAAAAGTAATGATTGGAGCTGTTATAAACATAGCTAAGTTAGCACTTCTAGGTAAAACAGTTTCTTTTAAAAGAAGCTTTAAACCATCAGCTAAAGGTTGTAATAAACCAAAAAAACCAACTACGTTAGGTCCACGCCGTCTTTGCATTGAAGCTATTACTTTACGCTCAAAAAGAGTAAAATAAGCTACAGCTATTAATAAAGGAACTATAATTAATAAAATTTTTAAGATGTTTTCAATAAGAATTCACATTTTTTGTAGGAAGAAAAACAGTTAAATAACACAAGCTGAATTATATTTTACAAACTTGGTATTTACTGGTAATTTTTGACTAGCGAGTTCTAAAGTCTCTTTAGCGATTTCTTCAGAAAAAGAACCGCTAAGCTCGATAATAATTTGACCAGGTTGTATTGGACAAACTCAAAATTGTACACTACCTTTCCCTTTACCCATACGCGTTTTTGTAGGCTTAGTACTTATGGGCTTAGAAGGAAAAGTTCGGATTCAAATTTTACCTATTTTACGAACTCGTCGGATAATAACTCGACGAACCGATTCCAATTGAGAAGCTTTTAATTGATTTGCTTCAAGACTTTTCAGACCATATGCTCCAAAAGCTAGTCTATGATCTCGGGAATTTAAATTTTTTTTTTTGTAGGATTTTTGATCCTTTCTATACTTTCTATTTTTTGGTTGCGATAACATTTTTTAAGAACGAGTATACCCTGAGTAAGACTCGTAAATAGATTGAACGAATTCAAGTTCTAATTCAAAGAAATTGAATTTATCACTTCCACCAGCACGACCACCTTTTAAAATTCTATTATAAAATAAACGAGTACGTGCGTTCTTGTTAAATTGCTGTCAACGTACGGAATGAGATGACCTTGTACCGTAAATTAAAGAAGCGTAACAAATTGGTCGCGTATCTTTAGAATTTTTAGTAATCAAATTTTGAGATTTATCAGTTTTTTCTTTCCCAATATTTGATAAAGGATTAACAGATATTTTTCTACCCGAATCCATGCTTATAGGCCGTGTTCGACGAGAAACTATATAATTAATTCAACTCGGATGTTTTTTAGATAAAAAGATAATATGTTGAGGCACTGTTGTTTTATTATTATAGGTGCTTTCTTTTTCTGAATTGTCATTATCTTCTTCAGATTCTTTATTTTTTCTCTTATTATCTTTTTGTCACTTATCTTTCATAACTATAAAACGAACTACTTTAGATTTAGTCTTATAATAATTACGTATAAATTTTACAAATTTACCTGCGAAATAACCTCGTTTCTTAAGTCATCTTAGTTTACGTCTTAATCGTAAATTATGAATCTTTTCTCTTTTAAAAACAGAATGACTTAAACCTTTTTTTAAAGAAGGGTTTCATTTATTTACTTTTAATAACGGACTTAAAGATCATAAATTATAAATGGATTGATCTGAACCAAGTCGATCAAAAAAAAATTTAGTTTCTTCTTCTATTTTCGGTTCTAAAAAAGTTTGGATAAGCTTTTCTAATGGCTCTTCTTTATTAAAAGAAAGGTCTGAAAAATTTGAACCCTGCTTTTGAGTATCCCGTCCTTTTTGAAGATTTTTTTTTTGATTTGGTGTTTTTTCTAAAACTTTATAAACTTTTCGATCAAAAAGATGAAGGTTACGATATGTCGTATAAAATGTTTCTGTAAAACGTTTTAATTTTAATGCTCTTAAGAAATCGCAAATATGGTTTTCTTCGGAATCCCCGTCTGAGGAAGTTTTTAATTTATTTTCAACAAGCTTACTGGACGATTTAATCAAATTAGAATCGCTTTCAGGTGTCCCCGAGGGAGGTTGAAGATCTAAACTTTTTTCTTTTATTTCTTTTAAATATTCTTGATTTTTGAAATTTTTTAGTAATAAAGTTCGCTGATGGTTTTGTTTTAAAACAATATTTTTATGATTGAAAACAAATAAATCGCAATGATTATCTTCTCCAAGAGTTTTAAAACACGAATTTTTGTTAGAAAAATCTCTAGAACCAACAACTTGAGATTTAATTGCATTAGAATTTTTGTTTTTAAAATTTGAAGAAATAGATCCAAAATGATTTGGACTAAATCTATCTATTTTTTTTAATAAATCTGGTAAAGCTAAACCATCTTTTTTTTTTTGTGTCAATTTTCACTTTTTTTTATGAGTGATAAACAATCTTTTTTAAACTCAGCCTGTCTATTAAATCACAAATTTTTGTTTTTCAACACATTAGGTTTTTTTCTTTTATGAACTGGATTAGCTTCAAAACCTTCTTTAGGAAGTGTAGAAAATATTTTTTTTTTATGATTTAGATTTTGAATAAAACCTTTGACTTCAATCTTGTCCAAAATATTAATTTGTCGATTTCCTGATTTTACTTTTTTACCATTAATAAAAATCTTTCCATGACTTATCATTTGTTTGATTTGAGCCGGTGTAAAAGATGTCAAAGGATTTGACCGTATTTTTTTTTTAGGTTTTTTTCGTATCGTATAACCCTTATCATTATCTTTATTTATTGAAGGGGATCTACGAGTTAACGAATGTTTCATTAAATTAGGTTTAAAATGAAATAATCTCAAAATACTACTATCTAAACGTTGTTCCAATAATGTTATAAAAGATTTAGATTTTTCTCCTTGGGATTTTTGAATTCATTTTTTTTTAATACGTATTAAATTTGCTTTTTCATATTTTTGACCAAGATTTCTTGAAGACTCTATTTTCTTGGAGATTAAACCTAAATCATTTTTATTTTTATTTAAAGGTTGAATAAAAAGTTTTTTAAGTCTTTTTATAGAACTTATATTAAGATTACCTTTTAAAACACTTTTTTTTGTTTCAACTTTTTTATGAACCCGTAATAATTTTTTTTTTCCTATATAACTATAAAAATTTCGAAATATCTTATTAGCTAAAAACCGACTCATTGACAGTTTAAAAGGAAGCGTTTTATACTTGGTTAATTTTTCTTTTCCAAATCTTTTATAAGAATAAAAACGAGGCATTTTTTGAATAGTACCTGATAAATAAGAATTTAATAAAACTTTCTTACGTCTATAGGTCTTAGTAACGGAACCTCTTTTTAAATTGGAAATAGGATTATTGAAACGATTATCTTTGTTTTTAAAAGAACTCAAAGTGGATATATTTTTTTTTTCTGTATTTGAATATCCACCAAGATCTTTTTTTATATATGTTTTATAATCCCTTGGGGTTCAATCGTTTGAATTTGAAGAACTTTTATTTTTTCATCTATATTTCTTCATAAATCAAGATTTAATAACCCAAGATTTTTTTTTATACATATAAAAGACTTTAGTACTTTTTATTTGTTTTATAAATGAAGTTCTTGTATATAATCGTTTACGACTATGTCGAACATATTTTAAAACTTTAAGCAAACTTCTATATCTTTTTTGTCGTGTTAATTCTTGTTGCATTTAACCTAATTTTCTTTTAAGTTTTCTATTTGTAGTTTTTTTTAAAAAACTTGTAGGTTTACCTTTAGTTAACTTTCCTCATGGTGTTACAGGATGTCGTCCTCCTTTAGAACGGCCTTCACCTCCACCGTGAGGATGATCGACAGGATTCATAGCTACTCCACGTACAGTTGGTCGTTTTCCTTTTCAACGATTATTCCCAGCTTTATTTAATTTTTTATTTTTATTAAGTTCATTAGAAACTATACCAATAGTAGCCATACATTCTGAAGGAATATTATAAAGTTTACCTGATTTTAATTTTACAATAACATATCTATTTTCTTTTTTAATAATTTTTGCAGAAGTACCAGCAGCTCTCGCTAATTGACCACCTTTCCCTGGTTTTAATTCAATATTATGAACTAAAGTTCCTACGGGAATATTTTTAATAGGAGATGCATTTCCTTTTGATATAGGTACAAATTTACCAGATAATATTTTGTCACCTACTTTTAAATCTTTTGGACACAAAATATATGATAATAAACCATTAGTGTAAAAAATTAAAGCTATTTTAGCTGTACGATTAGGATCATAGTCTAGTTTTATTACAGTACCCTCTATATCAGGGTTCTTTTCTTCTAATCCATTTTTTTGTTCTTGTTTAGGATGTAGAACGGGGTGACCGATTTTTAAAACTGAAGGTCCTGAATTAGGATTAAATAAAACTCTTTTAAAATCTACAAGACGATATAACCTTTTATTTCGTCCTCCCCTATGTGAGACTGTAATGGTACCTTGACTGTTTCTACCCCCTCTGTCAAAAGAACCTTTACCTTGTTTTAACTTTTTTATACCTTTTTTGATAATATTTTCTTGAAGCATAGTCTCTAAATGACCTACATAATTTCTTTCTAATTTAGCAATGGAAAAACTAAAAAATAAGATAACCATTGCAATTTATTTGTAGGATATTTTTTATTGAAAGAATTTTTTTTTTTTTTAATTCTGTCTTTCAAATTAGATAAATATGGAGCCTTAAAATTCAGGTTCTTTGAAAACAAAGAACAACTTTAATTAGTCTCGCTTTACTCCATATTTGGAGCGTTTTTGTTTACGCTTTTTTACATTTTTAAAATCTAAAGCACCACTTACTAAATGATATTTTACTCCGGGTAAATCTTTAGCACGTCCACCTCGGATTAAAACAATAGAGTGTTCCTGTAAAGTATGTCCTTCTCCGGGTATATAGCCAATAGTTTTAGCTTGACTACTTAATAAAAGGTTAGTAACTTTTCGTTTGGCTGAGTTAGGTTTTTTAGGACTTCGAACGTATACTCTTAAACAAACACCTTTTTTTTGAGGAGATTTTTCCAGGGCGGGTGATTTAGATTGAATTTTTTTTTTTGAACGTGGTTTTTTTATTAATTGATGGATAGTGGGCATTTTTAAATTTTGATAACAGGTATACCCATTGATTTAGCAGTACCAATTATCGTTTTACATAAAGATTTTAGTCTTAAATGATTTAGAAGACGATCACTTTTTTTAAAAATAGCTAAATGATAAATTTCTTTTAAAAGCAAAAAAGCTTGTTCCTTCTTATAATTTTCTTTTTTAGTCATCGAAGATCCTTTAGACACTTGACTAATTTCTTTTAAAAGTTGAGAAGTGCTAGGAGTTTTGATTTGAATATCAAAAGAACTTTGACTATATATAGTCACTATAACAGGAACTATTAAACCATCTTTTAAATTACGACTATTACTGTTAAATTTTTTACAAAAATCCATGATATTAATTCCATATTGACCTAAAGCTTGACCTAAAACAGGTGAAGGTGCAGCTTTATTAGCCATCAATTTTAATCTTATTATAGCTTTGGGTAATGCTTTTAAAGTTTTGTTCATTTTTATACTAAGCTAATGGTAATTGGAAACTACTTAAAATATAGTTATAAGGAGAACTACCTGGATTTTTTACTGTTTTAATTAAACCAAACTTTCCTTTTTGGTCAGTGTTTTCTAATTCAGGGTTTCGTCCATTACAATTATTTACAGAAAGACCTTTTAGATGAAAACTTGTTTTCCCCGAAAAGGCGGTCGCTGATTTTTTCAAACCAGAAGAACTGTGAACTTTAGATGTTTTTTTTTTTAATTTTCTATGACTAGATGAATAACCTTGTTTTACAGATAAAGCTAGATCCAATCCATTTGAGCTATCAAATTTGTCATATGGGATTTCTTTAAAACTAAAGAAATCTTCTAATCCAAAACCTGTATTTCACCCTACTGTTTTTTTTTTTGAAAATTGACTTTTGGATTTCATAGTATCTTTTTCAAAAAAATTTTGATTCTTTCTTTTAATTGATTTTAAAGATTTTCTATACTTTTTATGAAATTCTTCTAAATTTTCAAGGTTAGGTAAAACATCATTAATCAACCTGTCTAAAAGATAAAACATATTTTTTCTTCTTAAAGTAACTTTGGAACCTATAACCATTTTTTTTTTCAATTTAAATTTATCAATTGATTTTTTAGCTCTAGTTACAATTGCTCGTTGAGATCCGATTAATTCCAACGCTAATAATGTTGGAACAATTTCTTTTCTACTAACAATTAATTTTTGGCCTAGACCTATATTTAATACAATTTTATTTAAATAAGGAGTTTCCATAACATTAACAAAATGATCTTTCATTAATAAATCGTAACGAGTTACATGGTCAAAGTGTTTTTTTAGCCTATTCATTTTCTATCTGATTACAGATAGGCGCGCTGGGGCTCGAACCCAGGACCCTCTGATTAAAAGTCAGATGCTCTAACCAACTGAGCTACGCACCCACACTATAGTACCCTCACTTTTACTTTTATTATTACTATTACTATTACTATTACTATTACTATTACTATTACTATTGAATATTTTAGTACGGCTGAGGGATAATTAAAAAAACCGTTAATGAGAAAACAACCAGAAACATGAGCCTAGTAGGACTTGAACCTACAACCTAACCGTTATGAGCGGTACGTTCTAACCAATTGAACTATAAGCTCTGTGCTCTACAGGATTTGAACCTGTGACCAATAGCTTAGAAGGCTATAGCTCTACCAACTGAGCTAAGAACACGGATTTGTCGCTTCCCGCATGCCTGCCTGCCTTAAGGCAGGCAGGGCAGGTAGCGGGGGCGGGAGGAATCTAAATTAAAAAGAGAAAGATCCTAAAAAAAGTATTGTCAAAAATATTGCAGAAAAAGCTACAACATAAGCACTTGATTGTAAGTTTTCTTTATTTAAAATAGTTTCTCCTAAATTAGCAAAATCTCAGATAAGATGACGTATACCATTAGATATATGATAAAAAAAACTAAAGACTAAAATAAATAAAGCCCCTATGACTAATCAACTTAAATATGTATTTATATAACAAGTAAATAAGTAAACAGGATAAAAATTGATATTATTAATTATATCTGTTAAAAGAAAAATAATGAAAAAAACGCCTAGTGAAAGGACAACGCCTGTTGCTCTATGAAAAACAGAAAAAACAGAACTAAATTGAGGCTGATAAATGATAATATGTGGTGATAAAGGTCTATACATCGAATATTTTTTTTTATTCTCTTTGTGGAATATGAGAGACTAAACTTGAGAATACAAAAACAAAACGGAATGAAAATATGACCCCCCTTGGAGGGGGGCTGGGCACTTACAAATTATTAAATACTGTTACCTCATCAATAGATAACAACGAATAAAAATAATCAAACTACATCTACAAAATGTCAGTATCAAGCGGCTGCTTCGAAACCAAAATGATGAGTTCTAGTAAAATGATTTTTTCCAAGACGGATATAACAAACAGTTAAGAATAAAGTACCTATGAAAACATGAAATCCATGGAAACCAGTAGCCATATAAAATGTAGAACCATAGATACCATCTGAAATTTTAAAACCGGCTTCTAAATACTCTAGAGCTTGAAAAGCTGTAAATAAAATAGCTAAAATTAATGTAAATAATAGACTTAATTTAGCAGGTTCTTTTCGTCCAACTATTAATTCATGATGACATCATGTTACAGTAGCTCCTGATAATAATAATATAAGAGTATTTAATAAAGGCACTCCTCAAGGATCGAATGGTGTTATACTTGTGGGAGGTCAAGCTGAACCTATTTCCATTGCAGGTGATAAACTAGAATGAAAAAAAGCTCAGAAAAAAGCAAAAAAAAACATAACTTCAGAAACAATAAATAGAATCATACCAGATCGTAAACCTGCTTGTACAATTTTAGTGTGATGACCATTAAAAGTTGCTTCACGTATTACATCTCTTCATCAAATGGCCATACAACATATGGTAGAAAATAAACCTGTAAACAAAATAAGATCCCCGTTTTTAAAGGAATGCATGAATAAAGCCGCACCTGTAGCTGTTATTAAAACAGAAAAAGCTGTAACTAAAGGTCACGGACTAGGGTCAACTAAATGATATGGATGTTTTTGTATTGTACTCATTTTTATTTGTTGGATGGGTTTTTAACAATCTAGTGAAGATTGAATGCATCATGTAAATAAATACATAATAAGACTGCGAAAATATAAGCTTGTAAGAAAGCAATAGCCATTTCTAAACCTGTAACGATAAAGATAATTACAATTGGTATAATAAAGATACCTCAAAAAGATACAACACCTCATGAGAAACTAGCTAATATCTTTAATAGAGTATGTCCTGACATTAAGTTAGCAAAAAGTCGTACAGATAAACTTACAACACGGAAAACGTATGAAACAAACTCTATAATAACAAGTAAAGGGGCTAGAGCTACAGGAGCTCCTGGTGGAAAAAATAAACTTAAAAAATGTTTACGGTGTTTTAATATACCAATAATATTCATACCTGCAAATATAGCTAAAGCAGTAGTAAAAGTTATAATAAGATGACTTGTTACTGTAAAACTATAAGGTATCATACCTAAAAGATTACACCCAAGAATTAACATGAATGTAGTAAATATTAATGGGAAAAATTTTAAACCCTTTTCACCTACATTATCTTTAACAAGACCTAAAATTACACCGTAAAACAACTCAAATAAAGTTTGTCATCGGTTTACAGCAACAAGATTTACAGAAAAAACTGTTGTCAACATAAGAAATGTTAAAGAAAAAAAAGCTAAAGTTAATCAAATACTAGATGTATTTAATGAAATAATTAAATATGAAAAATCTTTAGTACTTAAAGCTACTAGATTACTTAATGTAGCGTTATAAAAAGTTAAATAAGGTGATAAAAAAGTTTCTAATATAAAAAACTGAGTATCAAAAGTTGAACTAGCTAAATCATTTCCATTTAATCAAGCAAGATTTGATAATTCACTACCTTCTACAGCTGTTTCAGCTAATAAATCATAAGTATAGTATCATGAAAAATAAAAATCAAATAAGTTTACATAAAAATTAGGAATAAATCAAATTATTTGACCTAAAACTAATGATAAATAGAAAATAGGTGTTGTTAAAAAATTTGAAATGAAAACGATTAAAGCTAAAAAAATAGTAGATAACTTTCGATGCAGTAAAAAAAAACTGCTTAAATAGAATCATACAATATTACTTGAAGATTCTGATGCAGTTCCTGGACTCTCTCCACCTGTAAAACTAATTAGAAAATCAATAGGTTTTGATAAAGTAATTAACAGACCTGAAGATATTTTCTCAAAACAACTTAGATCTACAAGAGAAAAATCATATGCGGATAAAACATAGAATTGTTCTAAAGGCGCCGATATCTGCTAGAGCTTGTTTGGGTGTTACAGCGATTAAAATAACAAGGATAATATTTAGTAAGTTAAAACGTTTCATTATGAGTGAAATAAATTAAAAATTTTT
>Ga0115099_10429921_pt1 | contig 10851 bp, 10 predicted proteins | sample MBTome_FD_89017 | JGI IMG/M metagenome (GOLD analysis project Ga0115099, IMG submission 89017) | Marine eukaryotic communities from Pacific Ocean to study complex ecological interactions - MBTS_20Mar14_M2_3um Metatranscriptome... | ecosystem: Environmental > Aquatic > Marine > Oceanic | place... | reverse complement strand
TTTCGTTTATTTCCTTGTTATTGTTCCTTTTCTTGGAAAATTCGAAACTGCTTTATTACGATATAAGCCTACTTCTAACGCATAACCCCTTGTGCCCATCTCACGATGGGCCAAGAATCCATGTTTCACGTTGTGAACATCACAAAAAAAAATACACCAATTATGCCTACTCTTAACCAACTTATTCAATCTCAAGCAAAACGACTCCCTAAAAAGAATCGTAAAAAAACACCTGCTTTAGATCAATGTCCACAAAAACGTGGTGTCTGTCTTCGTGTCTATACTAAAACACCAAAGAAACCTAACTCAGCACTTCGAAAAGTTGCTAAAATTAGACTTTCAAATACTTCAGAAATTATTGGATATATCCCAGGAGAAGGGCATAATCTTCAAGAACACTCTGTTGTACTCGTGCGTGGAGGGCGTGTTAAAGATCTTCCTGGTGTTAAATATAAAGTCGTTCGAGGTATTCTTGACCTTCAAGGTCTTAAAACAAGAAAACAAGGACGTTCAAAATATGGAACAAAACTAAAAAAGGATTAACGGTATGCAATATGCCAATAAACTTCTTCATCTTCTTATGAAAGATGGGAAAAAAACAAAAGCACACTCGCTTCTCCAAAAAACATTCCAACGACTCAATGTAGAATCTAAAAAAAATACACAGTTGGACCAGCCTACATTTCTTCTTCTTGAAGAAGCAGTAAGCAATGTAAAGCCTTTCTTTGGATTACAGAAAAGCCGACTTGGTGGTGTAACTATTCAACTTCCTGTTACTTTACCAGAAGCACGCCAAAATAACATTGCGTTACGATGGATTCTTCAAGCTGCTCGAAAAAATCAAAAGGCAAACGCTAAAAAAGGTGCTTCATTTGATTTTTTTCTTTCTCAAGAAATTTTAAATGCTGCTCAACGACAAGGTGAAGCTTTTAAAAAACGAAATGAGCTTCATAAGATTGCAGAAAGTAATCGAGGATTCCTCCGACGCCGTTCTCGTTAATGGTAACACCCATTCCTAGGAATTTTTACGGTAGCCGTATGGTTGTGTATTAAAAAGGGTGAAGGGTGTCCTCTTTTTGGGCAGATATCCGCTTGATAGCAGGGCAGTAATAAAAAGTCAATATTTTTGAAATCTTCCCCCTCTGATGTGGGTTATTTGCCCATCATATGATGGGCATTCCCAGTTTTCAATTTTCTAAAGAAGGTAATTTATGCCGGTAACCAATCAAATGCGATAAGCACTCCTGCGACGAGGATAACCCATGCTAAAGATAATGGAAGGAATACTTTCCATCCAAGACGCATAAGTTGATCATATCGGTAACGAGGAAAAGCTGCACGAACCCAAATGAAAAGAAATAAGAAGAAAATAACTTTAAGACCAAGCCAGAAAGATCCAGGAATCCAAAGGAAAAGTGCAATGTTTAATGGTGGATACCATCCTCCAAGAAATAAAATGGCACATAAAGAACTCATAAAGATCATATTAGCATACTCACCAAGGAAGAAAAGAGCAAACCCCATAGATGAATACTCTACGTTATAACCAGCTACAAGCTCAGCTTCTGCTTCGGGGAGATCAAAAGGTGCACGATTTGTTTCGGCTAAACATGAAATAAAAAACATTACAAGAAGTGGGAAAAGTGGAACACCATACCACATATCTTTTTGTGCAAGAACGATCTCAGAAAGATTAAGTGATCCAACACAAAGAAGTACTGTAATGATAATAAGACCAATAGAAACTTCATAAGAAACCATTTGAGCAGCAGAACGAAGAGCACCAAGAAAAGCATACTTTGAGTTACTTGACCACCCAGCAACGATAACTCCGTAAACACCTAAAGATGATACTGCAAAAACGTACATTAATCCAACGTTTAAATCGGAAAGAACAACACCATATCCAAAAGGCATAACTGCCCATGCAATGAGACTTAAAATAAAAGTTCCCATTGGTGCAAGTAAGAAAAGAAGTGTATTTGCATTACTTGGAAGAACTGGCTCTTTGACAAGAAGTTTTAATCCATCAGCCAAAGGTTGTAAAATTCCAAAAAAACCAACAACGTTTGGTCCTTTTCGTCGCTGCATAGAAGCCATCACTTTTCGTTCTGCAAGTGTTAAGTAGGCCACAGCAAGAAGAAGAGGAACAATAGTCCCTAAAATTTTGATAAGACTTGTAACAAGAAGACCGAAAGTACTCATATGCGTATATTTTCTTTCTAAAACGAAACTTCTCAACTCTCACACATTCGCTATTTTATAGACAAGGACTAACATATGCCTATTTTACAAAAAACCATTCTACAATCAAAGGAGATAGTCAAATAATACAGAATTTTTGAAAACTTTTGGTAGAAGTTAAGTGTCTCATAGAGAGATCCATTTTGTTATGGAATTGAGATGTGTGAGCTCCTATGATATAAAAATATCATCCCCTACGGGACTTGAACCCGTGTCTTCGCCATGAAAAAGCGATGTCCTAACCCCTAGACGAAAGGGACATTACTACAAAAATAGATCCGGAATTCCCATCACAAAATGGGCTAAAGAAAATGAAGCCGCTTTACAGAAAGGGAGAATAGTTCTAACGGTAGAACAGTGGTTTCCAAAACCAAAGGATAGGGGTTCGAATCCCTTTTCTCCTGTATTTTTATTATGGGCCTAAGTAGATTTGAACTACTGACCATACACTTATCAGGCGTATACTCTAACCAACTGAGCTATAGGCCCCTATAACATTTCGTGCCTGGAAAGAGTCGAACTCTCAACCTTCAGATCCGTAGTCTGACGCTCTATCCAATTGAGCTACAAGCACAAGTTCAACATTTTCATCTGAATTTGTTTTTTATTTTTTCTCTAAGGTGTTCCGTTTCTGACCAATTTCCCTAAGGCGACTTTTCTTGAGATTAGCACTCCGTAAAGAGGCTTCATTTTATCGTGTTCAAAGAACTAACAGTCCACCGAAAGAAATCGATGGACCCGAAAATTCTAAACTAGAAAAACAATGTTTTCTAGATGAGTTATCCACCCGTTAGAAATGGAATATGGATTAGTGGAGATTGATTGCGTCGTTAAGGTAAATACAAGTTAAAATTGTAAATACGTATGCCTGAAGACAAGCAACACCTACCTCTAAGAATACTAATGCGAATACAACACCAAATGGGATCACTGATGCAACTGAGAGAAGTCCTCCTGCAGCCATCATAGTCCATGAGAATCCACTTAGAATTTTTACTAGAGTGTGTCCCGCCATCATATTTGCAAAGAGTCGTACTACTAAACTAATTCCACGGAAGCAATACGAAACAAGCTCAATAACAACAAGAAATGGTGCAAGTGCTAATGGAGCACCTGGTGGAAGTAAGAAACTAAAGAAATGAATTCCGTGAATTTGGAATCCAATAATAGTTACTGCTAAGAAAATAGAAATAGATAAACTGAATGTAATAACAAGGTGACTTGTAGTTGTAAAACTATATGGAATCATCCCAATAAGATTATTGCATAATAGAAATACGAAAAGAGTAAAGATAAAAGGAAAATACTTCTTTCCGTGAGCTCCTAATTGCTCATTCACTAAATTAAGAACAAATTCGTAAACCATTTCAAGAAAAGATTGCCAATAAGTTGGTACTAATCGACCCCCTTGTACTGTTACAAGAGAAAAAAGAAGTAAAAAAAGGCCTGTTGAAAGAAAAAGAAAAAGTGAAGAATTTGTAAATGAGAAATAAAAGTTTCCTACATGAAGTGGGAGAAGCGAAATAATAGAGAATTGCTCAAGAGGTGACCACATCATACTGGTAGATTCTTTTTTTTAAATAAAAAGAGAACGCTTGTCCTTCATGCAATTAGGCGGATCCTCGGCATATCATTTGTCCACCATTAAACATGAAAAGAAATTCATATTGAAATAGGCAAAAGGCCAGAAAGAAACACGTCTATCATAGAGGGACGCGCAAGGGGATGAATTGATTACAATATCAAACATCGCTTATCCACCCACTAAAAATGGGGAATGGGCAAATGATTACAATGAACCCAACGTTTCTTTTTGATTTTTTACGATGATTTAATCAAAAGTAAAAATTTAATTCACCAAAATGTTATATCGTGTCTATCAAATTTTAATTTTTTTAAAAAACTTCCAGAAGAAAGCTCAAAAAAACCGAAGCTTTCCTATTTAGGATAAAAAAAGATGTTGTAACCTATATTTAATGAATTCATATAGGGAGGTCAAAAGTTAATGTAAAATGATATACAAATAGAAAAAGAAATATTCTCTTACATAGGAACAAAAGAAAATATCCTTTTCTAAAAATAGACTTCATATTCATCAAAGGATAACGATTCATCTTCATTACTGACCTTGCTTAAGCCAAAATAGACGTTTTATTTTTCTATCTGGTCTAAAATAAACAAAGATAAAGGTCCACCGAAAAAAGAAGTCCGTTTATGGCACCTGAAATGGTTCTTTTTTATATTTTTTCAAGTTTAGCACTTCTTTGTGGAACAATGGTAATTCGTTCAAAGAATCCTGTACATTCAGTGCTTTTTTTAATTCTTGTATTCTGTAACGCAGCGGGATTACTTTTATTGGTAGATCTTGACTTTTTTGCAATGGTTTTTCTTGTTGTTTATGTTGGTGCTATTGCTGTTTTATTCTTATTTGTTGTCATGATGCTTAACATTCGACTTGCCGAGATTAATGAAAACGTTTTACGTTATCTTCCAATTGGAGGACTTATTGGGCTTATCTTCCTTTTTGAAGTATTCCTTATCGTTGATAATGAATTCATTCCGGCATTAGACTTCAATACTACTGCAGCTATTTCTACTATTGAGGCTTCTTTCTTTTATGTTATGTTCTTTGCAAAGGCTTGTTTTGCTCTTATTAGTTTTCAAGCAGGACCAAGCACACTCTTCGCTCGATTCTCAGAACTTCGACTAGTGTTAAATGAAGAAATCGCTGTAACGCCTCTTTTTCCAGTATCATTTGTAGATTGGTCAACTAAAGTTCATCAATCAACAAACATTGAAGCAATTGGACAAGTGCTCTATACGTATTATTTCTATTTCTTTATTCTTGCAAGTCTTATCCTTCTTGTTGCTATGATCGGTGCAATTGTTCTTACAATGCAAAAAGGTGTTCATGTTAGAAAGCAAGAAATTTATGAGTAAAATAATCGCGAATTTAGCCAAACTGTACTAAAAATTCGAACATAGAGTCCATGAAAATTACGGAGCATCTATTCAAAATTGATTGATGTATGCTATGCTCATGACCTTGTGAGTATAGCTATCCATTTTTCTCTTATGAACGAAAGGATTGGTAAAAATCGAACAAAAAATCTTTTAAAGAGCCCATCATAGCATGGGCACTTACTTTTTGTAATGAAGCCACCTTACGGAAAGTCATTATCCTATTGGCGTCTTATTTATTCTCTAGTAGCTCAGTGGTTAGAGCGGATGGCTGTTAACCATCAGGCCGTTGGTTCAACTCCAACCTGGGGAGAATGTGCCTTCTCTTTTTATTAAGATGATAGACGTAGGTTTCTTATGAAAGATTACCTCGCTCATTTTTTTATGGGCAGTTATCCGTCTTTGATAGATCGGTTATTTAAAAGAAGATACTTTGTATGCGTTCTTTCTTACTTTTTCTCGGGCTTGTACTTGTGCCTTCACAGGCTTTTCTTGATGCCCCAGAACCATGGCAATTAGGGTTTCAGGATCCTGCATCACCTATTGCTCAAGGAATTCAAGATCTTCATCATGACATCTTTTTCTTCATTATTTTCGTTTTAACTTTTGTTGTTTGGATGCTAGGTCGAACACTTTGGCATTTCCATCATTCTCGTAACCCTATCCCATCAAAAATCATTCACGGAACTACTTTAGAGATTGCGTGGACAGTAACACCAAGTCTTATTCTTATGGTAATTGCTCTACCATCATTTGCGCTTCTTTATCAAATGGACGAGATTGTAGATCCAGCGATTACAATCAAAGCTATTGGGCACCAATGGTATTGGACATATGAGTATTCAGATTATGCAACTGCGGATGATCAGTCAATTGTTTTTGACAGTTATATGATCCCTGAGGATGATCTCGAACTTGGACAACTTCGTTTATTAGAAGTAGATAATCGCGTTGTAGTACCTGTAAACACACATGTTCGTGTTATTGTTACAGCTGCAGATGTACTCCATAGTTGGGCTGTCCCTTCTCTTGGTGTTAAGTGTGATGCTGTTCCAGGACGTCTAAACCAAACTTCTCTTTTTGTTCAACGTGAAGGTGTTTTCTATGGACAGTGTAGTGAGCTTTGTGGTGCTAATCACGGATTTATGCCAATCGTAGTAGAGGCTGTGAATCTTGAAGATTACATCTCATGGGTATCAAATAAGCTTGAAGAAGCTTAAAACTTAGCGTCAAGCTTTTTTTGACAATAAAGCCGTCTTACGGAAAGAGCTAATTTTTCAATCTAGCCTGCTGTTTAATATCAACGTGCCCACCATATGATGGGCCAGCAGGTAAATAAGCAATTTCAAAAAAGAATACTAATTCTTGTAACTTTTTGAATTAAAGTGATTTCACTTTAATGATTACGAATTACAAAAGGAGTATTCTTAACTAAACAAACGAGTCTATAGACTCGAGTGTGAAAGAAAAGATACCTAAATATGAGTATGGTTCAAAAACACCCTTTTCACCTTGTTGACCCAAGTCCATGGCCTATTTTTGCATCTTTTGGTGCCTTCGCTAGTACTTTTGGTGGAGTAATGTACTTTCACGGTTATACAGGAGGAGAAGTAATGCTAGGTCTTGGAGTAAGTATGATTGTTTATTCAATGTATGTCTGGTGGCGTGATGTTATTCGCGAAGCTACTTTTGAAGGACACCATACAGCAACAGTACAACTTGGTCTGCGTTACGGAATGCTTCTTTTTATTGTTTCAGAAATTATGTTTTTCTTTGCATTTTTCTGGGCTTTTTTTTCATTCAAGCTTAGCACCTACAGTAGAGATTGGTGCAGTTTGGCCACCAAAGGGGATTGAAGTTTTAAACCCATGGGATGTTCCTTTTTTTAAACACTGTAATTCTTCTTTCATCAGGAGCTGCTGTAACATGGGCACACCATGCTATTTTAGCAGGATACCGCCAACAAGCTATGTATGGTCTTATTGCTACTATCGTATTTGCTGTATTCTTTACAGGATTCCAGGTTATGGAGTACGTAGAAGCACCATTCACACTTTCTGATGGTATTTACGGATCGACATTCTTCCTTGCAACCGGATTTCATGGTTTCCACGTATTCGTAGGAACTATCTTCCTTGCTGTTTGTCTTGTGCGTTTAATGAACTTCCATTTTACAAAGTCACACCATTTCGGATTTGAAGCCGCTGCATGGTACTGGCACTTTGTGGACGTGGTATGGCTTTTCCTCTTCGTTACGATTTATTGGTGGGGTGGATATTAATCCTTACATTTTAATCTATCGTATGAAATAGCCATAGCCGTTAGAAACTCAACTCTTCCTTTGCCTCGTTGAGAGGCAAAGGACCACAAGAGCAAACGAATTCCATTATTAAATGAATTCAGATGAAGCAGATTTTTTTCTTTCTGTCTTTCAATTACATCATTCGCTCACAAGACAAAAGAATCATTGTACAATGAGCGAAACTTTATTCCGTAAGGTGGCTTCTTTCATGCTTACATACATAAAGTTAAAGCAACCTTATGAGAAAGAAGGAATAAAGGTGATGGATATAAGAAGAAGAATAAAATGAAAAACACTGTGCATCCTAACAAGATTGCTTTTGGTGCATCTACAGGCTTATATACAACCCATTGTGTAGGCTTCTCAAAATACATGATCTTAATGAGACGAGTGTAATAGAAACAACTAATACAACTCGCAAAGATACCTACGAAGGCAAGTGCATAAAGTGAAGATCCAAGAGCAGCAAAGAATACATAGAATTTACTACAAAATCCAGCTAAAGGAGGAATTCCAGCCATTGAAAAGAGAGTGATGCTTAACGTTAAAGCAAGTACAGGGTTAGTTTGTCCTAAAAGCCCTAGATCAGAAAGATATTTAATGCGTAAAGGTTGACCTTGCTGTTGAAGCGAAAGAATCACACCAAAAACGTTCATAGTCATAATAACATAAATCACTAAATATAAAAGAACTGATTGTACACCTTCTACAGTACCACACGACACTCCTAATAAGATATATCCAATGTGACCAATTGAACTAAAAGCTAAAAGACGTTTGATTTTCTTTTGTGCCATCGCAGCTAATGATCCAAGAATCATTGAGAAAAGGCTACATACAAAGAAAAGAACCTGCCATGCACTTAGGAAGTCAAAAAAGCTATAGAGGAAAAGGCGAAGAAATACACCTAAGATAGCAATTTTTGGTGCAAGAGCAAAGAATGCAGTTACCGATGTTGGTGCTCCTTCATAAACGTCAGGCGCCCACATATGGAACGGTGCAGCTGTTAATTTGAAAAGAAATCCAACAGCTAAGAATAAGATTCCAACGAGAACTCCATTTGACATGATATGTGAATGATCTCCCATTCCGGTAAAGATTTTTGCAAGTTCCTCAAAGTTGGTTACTCCTGTAAAACCGTAGATCATTGAAGATCCAAATAAGAGAATTCCTGAAGAGAAAGCACCAAGAAGGAAATACTTTAATCCTGCTTCAGTTGAGAATTCAGAATTTCGTTTCGATGCTGCGAGAACATAAAAACAAAGACTTTGGAGTTCAATAGTAAGATACATAGAAATGAAATCGTATGAAGAAATCATTAAAAGCATACTACACGTTGAAAGAAGTAAGAGAACCATATATTCAAAAGCATGAAAAGATTCGTGTTTAAAGTAATCAAATGATAGAAAAATAGAACCAATTGTACTAAAAAGAACCAAGCTTTTTAAAAAGAATGTAAGGTCGTCAATAAGTAAACTATTATAAAAAAAGACCGCGTGTGTTACTGGTGCATTAAAAAGTAAAATACCAGTCCATACAAGACATAACACACTAAGATATCCAATATTTTGAAGTAAAATAGGATATTCTTTAGAAGCTGAAGTACTGTAAATCACCCCATAAACAAGGAGATACATAGCTCCAAGGCAGAGAAAGAGTTCTGGAAAAATGAAAAGAAAATCATTTTGAAAAAGGGTCATAAAATCCATAGTCATCGCAGGAATTTCTTTCTTAAGGGATCATCATCGGAATGACTGAATGACGAGCAAAATGCAATCGCGAATCGTGCTAGTTATCCATAATGTCTTCATGCAATTCATAACATGAATGGTGAATATATGAACTGCATGTTGATGGATTATTATATTTCTATGAGAGTATTGTGACAAATCTTCTTTAAAATCGAGTATGCCCATCAGAAGATGGGCGTAGACGATCTTTATCCATCTTAAAATAAGCCGCCTAGCGGAAGAATGAATGAAAGAACATTTGGGAGAATGAGAATTTTATGCACAAGAAAGGATACCCTGTTGGAGAAGATTTAATACCGAACAATGCATACTTGTTAAGAATACTTCTGGATAAATTCCCATCCATAGAACGCATACTACAAAAGGTAAGAATGTCCAAAATTCTCGGCGATTCACATCTGAAAATGTAGTCATATAGTGTGGTTTGAAGTTTCCAAACACTACACGGTTATAAAGCCAAAGTGAATAAGCACCTCCAAGAATCATTCCTGTAGCAGCTAAAGTTGCAAGAAGAGTGTTTGCTTGGAATGTTCCAACTAGAATTAAGAATTCACCTACAAAACTACTTGTTCCTGGAAGACTTAAGTTTCCAAGTGTGAAAAAGAGAAAGAAAAATGAAAAGATTGGCATTACATGAACACATCCTCCATAATACTTTACAAGTCGTGTTTTATGACGATCATAAAGAGTTCCAATACAAAGGAAAAGTGCACTTGCTACAAGTCCGTGACTTAACATGAGAAGAATACTTCCTTCTACACCTTGAACATTTAAACTAAATAATCCAAGTGTCACAAAACCCATGTGAGCAACAGAAGAATACGCAATAATTTTTTTCAGGTCAATTTGTCGTAAAGTTGTGAGTGAAGCATAAATAATACCAATTACACTCATTGTATAAACAAGGGGAGTGAAATAGATAGTTGCAAGTGGAAAAAGGGGAATTGAAAAACGTAAAAACCCATATGTTCCAAGCTTTAAAAGGATACCAGCTAGAATAACAGATCCTGCTGTTGGTGCCTCTACGTGTGCTTCTGGAAGCCAAATATGAACAGGAACCATTGGCACTTTTACTGCAAATGAGCAAAAGAAAGCAAACCAAAGGATAAGTTGACGTCGTTCACTGAATTCTGTGGTAAATAATACATGAAGATCTGTTGTTCCTGTTTGAAAATAGATGAAAAGAATAGCAAGTAACATAAGAACTGATCCTACAAGAGTATAAAGGAAAAATTGATAAGCTGCTCGAATCTTTCGTTCACGTGATCCCCAAACACCAATAATAAGAAACATTGGTAAAAGAACACTTTCAAAGAAAACATAAAAAAGAAGAAGATCTAACATGCAAAAAACTGCTAACATGAATGTTTCAAGCACAAGAAATGCAATTACATATTCTTTTACAAAGTTTTTAACACTTGACCACCCAACAAGAAGACAGGCTGGAACAAGAAAAGTTGTTAATACCACGAAAAAAAGTGAAATTCCATCAATTCCTAAATAAAAATTCATATTAGAAAATGGAAGCCACGGGCACTCCACTACAAATTGGAATTTTGCTGTTGAATTATCGAAACAAATCCACACAAAAAG
>Ga0115099_10016137_pt1 | contig 10864 bp, 13 predicted proteins | sample MBTome_FD_89017 | JGI IMG/M metagenome (GOLD analysis project Ga0115099, IMG submission 89017) | Marine eukaryotic communities from Pacific Ocean to study complex ecological interactions - MBTS_20Mar14_M2_3um Metatranscriptome... | ecosystem: Environmental > Aquatic > Marine > Oceanic | place... | reverse complement strand
TAAAAATATAATGTTAAAAAACTAAATATAAAGGATAATACTGTATAATAAAATCTATATTTTAGTTCTAACAGGTGATTAAATACTATATAATTTTTGTTCATAATCTATTTATTCGTATGGATGAATGACTGAGCGGCTGAAAGTGCCAGTCTTGAAAACTGGAGTATTGTATAAATACCGTGGGTTCAAATCCCACTTCATCCTTATTTTAATTATTAGCTCTACAAATTTATGATACAACTTAATTCTAACTTAACAGTCATTGATAATTCCGGTGCTCGTGTAGTAAAATGTATAAAAATATTAGGGGGATCTTTTTCTGGATCACTAGGTGATCTTATTGTTGTTGCTTTACAAAAAGTAACTCCTAACCGTAAGCTCAAATCCGGTGAAGTTGCGAGGTCGTTAGTTGTACGTTTACGTAAAGAGACTAAACGAAAAGATGGTACTACAATTAAGTTTTTTAGTAATTCGGCTATTTTATTGAATCAAAAGGACTTACCTCTTGGTACGCGTATTTTTGGACCTGTCCCTCGTGAACTTCGCACAAAAAAATTTATGAAAGTTATCTCCATAGCACAAGGAATTATTTAAATGGCACTATTAAAAACAAAAATTTCACCTAAAACTTTACAGACAGAACATTTATTTTCTTTTAAGAATCATTTAGGTGTTCGTTCTTCTTTTAGAAGCAAATCCTTAGATGAATTTATTCATAGTATTGATTCAACATCAAATACAATTTATAATGTCGAACGTACGTTAGTATTATTACGTCGAGCTTTGTCATTTCTTTCTACTGTTAAGAGAGAGAACAAACAAATTTTATTCGTAGGTACAAGTATAAAATCACGAAGACTTACCAAGTTTATAGGTAAATTAACTGGAAGTCCTTACGTTCAACGTCGTTGGACCAAAGGTTTTTTAACTAATTGGGAAAGTATCAGTTCATCTATAAAATTTTTTAATCTATTTTTAAAAAAGTTAACTCTTTCTAAAAAGGGAGAATATAACATACGTCAAGAATTTGAAGGTTTATCTAATTTAAAAGAGTTACCTTCTGCTATATTCTTTCTTGATTTAAATGTAGATTTTGAAATTATAAATGAAGCACGAAAATTAAATATACCTATTATAGCTATAATAGATAATAATTATTCTTCGGTGGGTAAAATAGATTATCCTATTGTTTCAAATACAAGTTCAACATTACCTCTTTTTTTAATTATTTCTTTAGTAATTGATATTCTAAAAAAATAATTATTTTGTGGCGGATATAACTCAGTTGGTTAGAGTGTCAGATTGTGGCTTTGAAAGTCACGGGTTCAAATCCCGTTATTCGCCTTATTGAAATTTAATTTTTAGACCACTATATAGTAAATTGTCTTCGTTTGATTTCTTTTCTTTTGAGCATAGCGTTATCTCAACACCATTAAATTTAGAAAATAAATCATATTGATTTTCTAACTCCGGGAAAATACTTGAATCGTTTAACCCTAAGGTTATATGATTTTTAGCTTTTCTATTTTTATACCGCATACTCTTTAGTTCAGTCAATTGTGGTAATACTATGTGAATTAATTTCTCTAGAAATAGATTCATATTTTTATTACGTAATGTTGTTTTACAACCAATTATTTTACCTTCGCGTAATTTAAAATTAGCTATTGACTGTCTAGCTTTTGTGCAAGTAGGTTGTTGTTGCGTTATTAGTTTAGTTATTAGTAAAGGTGGTAAAATTTTATTAGCATTAATATTTGCTTCTTTTACACCTATATTAATGATAATTTTCTCTAATTTAGGCTCTTCAAAAACGTTTGTTTTTGCTTTCTTTAAAAGAATATCTGATTTCAGATCAGTTTCGAAATAGTTTTTTATTGTTCTCATGGCAAATTATTTTGTCTTAAAAAAAAAAAGTGAATTTAAAAAAATGAATTTAGGTTCAATTGAATATGTACCAATTTTAATCTTTTTAGTAATTAGTACAGCTTTATCCTCAATTATTTTTGGATTATCTTATGTAGTTGCATCACAAAAGCCCGATTACGAGAAGCTTTCAGCCTACGAATGTGGTTTTGATCCATTTGATGACGCTCGTGGAAAATTTGATATACGTTTTTACTTGGTTTCCATTTTATTTATTATTTTTGACCTTGAAGTTTCGTTTTTATTTCCTTGGGCATTAACTTTAAATAAAGTTACGATGTTTGGTTTTTGGTCTATGGTTTTATTTTTAATCATTCTTACAATCGGATTCGTTTATGAGTGGAAAAAAGGTGCATTAGAGTGGGAATAACTTTATTAGTTTTTCCATTAATAAAAAGTTCTTTATATAAAGATTTAAGTTTTAAAATTGAATGTTTGATTCTTCAATATTATTATCATTAATCGGTTTACCTTTATTCGGTATAATCTTATTGTTTTTTATACCAGATAATAATCCCGATTTACAAAAAAATGTTGGTTTAAGTACATCTTTGTTAACATTTTTATTATCAATCTTACTGTGGTTGAAATTTGATATGTCAACACCAAAATATCAGTTTGTTGAGAAATTCTTTTCTGTTCCTTATTCAAATATGCATATTTATTTAGGGGTTGATGGGATTTCTTTATTTTTTGTATTATTAACTACATTTCTAATTCCTATTTGTTTACTTGCAAGTTGGGATTCTATTAAAGTATATATACGTGAGTATAGTATTGCTTTCTTATTTTTAGAGGCAGTATTAATTTGTGTTTTTACTGTTTTAGATGTCTTATTTTTTTACATCTTCTTTGAAGCTGTTTTAATTCCAATGTTTTTAATTATTGGTATTTGGGGTTCTCGTGAACGAAAAATTCGTGCTGCGTATCAATTTTTTGTTTATACTTTAGTTGGATCTGTTTTAATGTTATTAGCCATTATGTATATTTATTATACTACAGGTACTACGGATATTCAAGTATTACAAACAATTACTTTCGATTATAATACACAATTAGTACTATGGCTTGCTTTTTTTGCATCCCTAGCTGTTAAGGTTCCTATGGTACCTAGTCATATTTGGTTGCCTGAAGCACATAGTGAAGCACCAACGGCAGGTTCTGTTATTTTAGCGGGTGTCTTATTAAAAATGGGTGGTTATGGTTTCTTACGATTCTCTATACCTATGTTTCCAGATGCAAGCATTTATTTCACTCCACTTGTTTACACGTTAAGTGTTATTGCTGTAATTTATACTTCTTTAACTACATTACGTCAAGTTGATATGAAACGTATTATTGCATATTCTTCTGTTGCACATATGGGTTTCGTTACTATTGGTATGTTTACTTTAAACATTCAAGGTATTGAAGGTAGTATGTTATTAATGCTTAGTCACGGTGTTGTTTCTAGTGCGTTATTTTTATGTGTTGGTGTCGTTTATGATCGACATAAAACACGTATTATTAAATATTATAGTGGTTTAACTGTTAAAATGCCATTGTTTTCAATCGTATTCTTATTTTTTATCTTAGCTAATATGGGATTTCCCGGTACAAGTAGTTTTGTTAGTGAATTTTTAGTTCTAGTAGGTGCGTTCAAAAGTAATGTATTCGTTACAACTTTGGCTACTACAGGTGTTATTTGGGGTGCTGGTTATTCTATTTGGCTGTATAATCGTGTAGCTTTCGGTAACATACGTACAAGCCATATTACGTCTTTTCAAGACCTTGATCGTCGTGAAGCTATGGTTTTCTTACCTTGTATTATTTTAGTTCTTCTTATGGGTGTTTATCCAGAGATTTTCTTAAATGCAATGCATGTATCTATTACACATTTAGTAGAACAGGTTCAATAAAAAGAAAAAATAATTTTTAAATACATGGATTTTTTAACCTTTTTTGATAATGATTTTAAAATTTTAATGCCTGAGTTGTATCTTTTTACAGCAACTTTAATTTTATTATCATATGGTGTTCTTTATAGCACATCGCGAATGCTTGATTACCCTATTATTCAGTTAAATGTAGGTTGGTTGAGTATTTTTTCTTTAACAATTACTTTATTTTTATATTTAGGTACGCCTGTTACAACAATGTCGGCTTTCAATGATATGTTAATTATTGATTCCTTCAGTAGCTTTATGAAAATTTTAATTGTTATAAGTTCAATTGTTTGTTGTCTAATGTCTTTGACATATCTTGAAAATAAAAAAGTTAATTCCTTCGAATATTTTATTCTTATATTATTAGCAACTATTGGTATGTTGTGTTTAGTATCAACAAATGATTTATTAGGATTATATATGTCTATTGAATTAATGAGTTTATCATTTTATATTTTAGCAGCATATAAACGTAATTCTGAATTTTCTGGTGAAGCGGGATTGAAGTATTTTATTTTAGGTGCTTTTTCATCGGGTTTATTGTTATTCGGTATGTCTTTAATTTATGGGTTTACAGGATTAACTAATTTTGAAGAATTATCTAAATTATTAACTTGTATTAATGCTATGTCTGATAGTGTTTCGTACAATGGTATTCTGGTAGGTCTTCTATTCGTTACCGTTTCATTATTATTCAAAGTTGCAGCAGCACCATTTCATATGTGGTCACCGGATGTTTATGAAGGAGCTCCTACTCCCGTGACGGCTTTCTTTTCTATCGTTCCTAAAATGGCTATTTTTGCTTTGTTAATACGAATTTTTTATTCGACATTTTATGATTTCCTTGGTTTTTGGCAACCTATTTTTTTATACACAGGTATTTTATCAATGATCGTTGGGTCGTTAGGTGCATTATACCAAAAGAAAATCAAACGTCTTATGGCTTATAGTGGTATAGCTAATGTTGGTTATATGTTGATTGGTTTAGCTGCAGGTACTGTAGAAAGTATGTCGGGATTAGTTTTATACTTATTAATTTACGTTGTTATGACAACAGGTTTCTTTAGTTTTATTCTTGGTACTATAACAGAAAAAGATTCTAAACTTAATATTTATATTTCTGATTTAGATAATCTTGGGAAAGTTAATCCTGCGTTAGCCTTCGCTGTAACATTCATTATTTTTTCTATGGTAGGTTTACCACCATTTGCTGGTTTTTTTGGGAAGTTTTATTTGTTTTTAGCTGCTATGCAATCTGAACTATATACTGCTGCTATTATTGGTGTATTGTCTAGTGTTGTTGCCGCTTTTTACTACATTCGTATAATTAAACTTATGTTTTTTGGTACATCTCCTATCTACACAACATACAAGCCTATGGATACAGCTAATGCTTTAGTTTTAAGTGCATCCGTTTTCTTCTTAATCTTCTTCTTTGCTTATCCTCATCCATTTTTAATGTGCATACATAAAGCTTCTTTAAGCTTAATGTTATAAAAAATAAATTTATATATTTAACTTAATTTTATCAGTCAAATATGGGCCCACCCTAACCCTTTTCGAATTAGATTTGTGAAACATATTTGAAGCCTATCTACTGTTTTTATGGGAACTAGGTTTGTCATATTAAGTTAAAATTAAATATTTATTTTTATATAATAGTTATAAAATATAATTTTAATTTAAGATAATAATTTATACATATAATGAAAGATCAATCAAAATTTTGTTTTGTTCATGTAAATTCGACACAAAATAATACAATATTAACTGCTTCTGATTTAAAAGGTAGTGTAATTTCAGCCAAATCCGCAGGTTTGGTGCTTAAATCTAAACGAGGAAAACGTTCAGTACCACAAGGAGCATTATTATCCGGGGAAAGTTTAGGCCTAACTCTTTTAGGTAAAGGTTATACTTCTACACAGTTACGAATCAAAGGATTTGGTAATGGTCGTGAAAGTGCGATACAAGGTCTTTTAAGTTCAGGTATATCCATTACAGAAATAATCGATATTACACGAAATCCACACAACGGTTGCCGCGCCCGTAAGGCCAGGCGTATTTAAATAATTATACAGGGAAGAAGGGACTCGAACCCTTAACCGACGGTTTTGGAGACCGTTACTCTGCCAATTGAGCTACTTCCCTTTTTTATTTTGATATTTTTCTTTGTATAATTTTTTGGAGGGGTGGCTGAGTGGTTAAAGGCGGTAGACTGTAAATCTACTGTTAATTCTTCGTAGGTTCGAATCCTGCCCCCTTCACATTTCTATTAATGGGCCTATAACTCAGTTGGTTAGAGTATACGCTCGATAAGCGTAAAGTCAATGGTTCAAATCCATTTGGGCCTAAAGTAAAAAAGACATTAATGTCAGTCAGGTTTATTTTTTTATCCTTATAGTAGGGATTTTTAGAAATCTAAGGAAAATGTATTCAACTACCATTTCTATTTTTATAATTTGATAGAATAGGTCGTTGTTTTTTTGCGATTTTCCCGTAAAATTAAAAAGATTATTTTTTATGGCCGTGCCAAAAAAAAAAGTTTCGGTGTCTCGCAAGAAAACTCGATTAAATGCTATACGTTATAAAATGCACAATTATACTCAATGTAATAAATGCTTAAATTTTATTCCGTTACATCGTCGATGTTCTTCTCGTGAAACGTGTGAACTAGACTCAATGTCAACGAATATTATAAATAAATATAACGCAAATTTTTTATGACAAAATTGTTAAATCGACCACATTTTAGTGTGATCAATGCTCATGCTGTTGAGTATCCTTCACCTATCAATTTAAATAATTTTTGGAATTTCGGTGCTTTAGCCGGAATCTGTTTAGGTATTCAAATTTTAACTGGTGTTTTTTTAGCTATGCATTATACACCTCATGTTGATTATGCTTTCTTAAGTGTTGAGCATATTATGCGAGATGTTAACTATGGATGGCTTTTACGTTATATGCATGCTAATGGAGCTTCTATGTTCTTAGGTGCTGCCTATATTCATATGGGTCGTGGTTTATACTACGGATCATATAAAAGTCCCCGAGGTTTCCTTTGGGGTATCGGTGTAGTAATCTTCTTATTAATGATGGGAACTGCATTTATCGGTTATGTTTTACCTTGGGGTCAAATGAGTTTCTGGGGTGCTACTGTAATTACGAACCTAGTTTCTGCTGTACCTGTAGTAGGTGTATCTATTGTTGAGTGGTTATGGGGAGGTTTCTCTGTAGATAACGCAACATTAAATCGTTTTTTCAGTTTACATTATTTGTTACCATTTCTTATCGCTGCTGGTGTAATTTTACATATTGCTGAATTACACCGAGAAGGTTCTAACAATCCTTTAGGTATTCACGGTAAAGAAGTTGATAAGATCACTTTTTATCCATACTTCTATGTAAAAGACTTTATGTTTTTTTGGGCTTTCATTTTTATTTTCTCTTACTTTGTTTTCATGAATCCTAATGTTTTAGGTCACCCTGATAACTATCTTGAGGCTAACCCTATGGTTACTCCGGCTCATATTGTGCCTGAGTGGTATTTCTTACCTTTTTATGCTGTTTTACGATCTATTCCAGATAAATTAGGAGGGGTTGTTGCTATGGTAGGTGCTATTCTTATTAATTTAGCTTTACCTATTTTAAATACTTCAAATATTCGAAGCTCTTTTTTCCGACCATTACACAAAGTTATTTTTTGGTTGTTCGTAGCTAACTTTTTACTTTTAGGTTGGTTAGGTCAATGTCCAGTGGAAGACCCTTATATTGGTCTTGGTCAATTCTGTACACTTTTCTATTTTGCTTACTACTTAGTTATTTTACCAGGTTTAGGTTTATTAGAACGAACTTTAGTTGCACATCATATTTCTCGAAGTGTTAACTAAAAAGTAAATTATATATATAATTTATTGTAGTCTAGTTTTTTACTTTAAAACATTAAGGTTGTACGTTTTTAAATAAATAAAGAAAATTTCATGTTAAATTCATTATTAAGTTTTCTTCTTCCAGTAAGTTTTTGTGATGCTCCTGAAGCATGGCAATTATACTTTCAAGAAGCAGCTACTCCTGCTATGGAAGGAATTATTAATTTACACAATGATATTATGGCAATAATTATTTTTATTGCCGTTTTTGTTATGTGGATGATGGGACGAACTATGTGGTTATTTAGTGCTGACAAAAATCCAAATCCATCTAAAGTTGTTCACGGAACAACTATTGAGCTAGTTTGGACAATTGTACCTAGTATTATTTTAGTTACTATTGCTGTTCCTTCTTTTGCTTACTTTATTCTATGGATGAGGTAATCGATCCAGCTATTACATTAAAAGTAATAGCTCACCAGTGGTATTGGTCTTATGAGTACTCGGACTATAATACTTCAGACGAAGATACTATTGCTTTTGATAGTTATATGATCGCAGAGGATGATCTAGAATTAGGTCAATTACGTCTTCTAGAGGTTGATAACCGAGTAATTTTACCAATTAACACACATATTCGAGTATTAATTACATCTACTGATGTTGTACATGCTTGGGCTATTCCTTCTTTAGGAGTTAAATGTGATGCTTACCCTGGTCGATTAAATCAAGTTAATACTTTTATTAAACGAGAAGGTATTTTCCATGGACAGTGTAGCGAATTATGTGGTGTAAATCATGGGTTTATGCCTATTGTTGTAGAAGCTGTATCTTTACAAGATTACGTATCTTGGGTTTCAGCTCAATTAGAAGGATAATTTTCCTTTTTTACCCTTTAAGATAAAATTTTATTTACCTTATGAATTTTGTTTCTAGTACGACGACATTTTTTCATCGATGGTTATTTTCAACAAACCACAAAGACATCGGAACTTTATATTTAATTTTCGGTGCTTTTTCTGGTATTCTTGGAACTGCTTTCTCTGTAATTATGCGTATGATTCTTTCTCAGCCAGGGAATCAAATTATTGCCGGAAATTGGCAATTATATAATGTTTTAGTAACAGCTCACGCTTTACTAATGATTTTTTTCATGGTAATGCCTACTATGATCGGAGGTTATGGTAACTGGTTTATTCCAATTATGATTGGTGCTCCGGATATGGCTTATCCACGAATGAACAATATTTCATTCTGGTTATTACCACCTTCTCTTATTTTATTATTATCTTCTGCATTTGTAGAAGTAGGTGTTGGTACAGGTTGGACTATTTATCCTCCTTTATCTAGTGTTATTGCTCATTCAGGGCCTGCTGTTGATTTAGGTATCTTCAGTCTACATTTAGCTGGTGCATCTTCTATTATGGGAGCTAATAACTTTATTACTACTATTATTAACATGCGAGGGCCAGGTATGACATGGCATCGATTACCTTTATTTGTATGGTCTGTATTTATTACAGCTATCTTATTACTTTTATCTTTACCTGTTTTAGCTGGTGCGATCACTATGCTTTTAACTGATCGAAACTTTAATACAACATTCTTCGACCCTGCTGGTGGTGGAGACCCTATTTTATTCCAGCATTTATTTTGGTTCTTTGGACATCCAGAGGTATACATTTTAATTTTACCTGGATTTGGTATCGTTAGTCATATTGTATCTACTTTTTCTAAGAAACCTGTATTTGGTTATTTAGGTATGGTTTATGCTATGTCTTCTATTGGTATTTTAGGATTTATTGTATGGGCTCACCACATGTACACTGTAGGTATGGATTTCGATACACGAGCTTATTTCACTGCAGCAACTATGATTATTGCGGTTCCAACAGGAATTAAAGTATTCTCTTGGTTAGCTACAATGTGGGGTGGTAGTATTGAGTACAAAACTCCAATGTTATGGGCTTTAGGATTTATTTTCTTATTTACTATTGGTGGTTTAACTGGTATTGTTTTATCTAACTCTGGTTTAGATATCGCTTTCCATGATACTTACTATGTTGTAGCTCATTTCCATTATGTATTATCTATGGGAGCTGTATTTGCATTATTTGCAGCTTGGTATTACTGGATTGGTAAAATTTCTGGATTCCAATATCCTGAGTCTTTAGGGCAGTTACACTTTTGGTTAACTTTCTTAGGGGTTAATGTTACTTTCTTCCCAATGCATTTCTTAGGATTTGCTGGTATGCCTCGACGTATTCCAGATTATCCTGATGCTTACGCTCAGTGGAATTACGTTGCTTCTTTTGGTTCTTACATTACTTCTTTTGCTATTGCATTATTCTTTGTCGTTGTTTATTTAACTTTAACTTCAAACAAAGTATGTCCTGCGGATCCTTGGGGAACTGCTGATGTAGATGGTTCTAGCTCAAGTTTAGAGTGGATGTTAGATTCTCCTCCTGCTTTCCATTGTTTCGACGAGGTACCTCGAGTATACGATGTTGATACTACAATGATTGCAAAGTAAAACCTTATAAAGGTTTTATAAGGGGGGTCTAATCCCCCCTAAACGTTGTAATTTTAAAAATAAATAATATTTTATTATGTTCTTATTTAATTTTTTTACACCTTATGTTACTTTTAGGTTAGTATTATTACTATTATTTGTTGCATATAATGGTGACACAACTTTATGTGAAAGTATTCCTGTTGATACTACACAAGATGATTTTGAAACTTCTAGAAGACTCCATGAAATAGAAGTGTACGGTCGTGAACGTAATTCTTTCGAACGTAATGCTGATACAATAATTGTTGTTCTTTTAATTTTTACTGTATTTTGCACTATCGGAGGTACCTATTTAGATTATGTTGAACGTAACGGGGATTAATTTAGTAAGCTACGGTTCAGTTAATCCTTTTTATAATAATACAACTGTTATAGGGCTTAATAACTTTTATGATTCATTAAATTAACTTGGATGTATTTTTCTGTTTAGGTTTGATTACCAATTAGTTTGTCCTGATATTAATTTTTAACCTTTTTATGTCTATTTTTATAGAGAAAAACTGGAAATTTTTATTATTTCCTTTTAGTTGTTGTTTTATTATTTGTATAGATCGAATTTTACACTATCC
>Ga0115099_10111114_pt1 | contig 10911 bp, 9 predicted proteins | sample MBTome_FD_89017 | JGI IMG/M metagenome (GOLD analysis project Ga0115099, IMG submission 89017) | Marine eukaryotic communities from Pacific Ocean to study complex ecological interactions - MBTS_20Mar14_M2_3um Metatranscriptome... | ecosystem: Environmental > Aquatic > Marine > Oceanic | place... | reverse complement strand
GTCCGATAACAGTAAACTTTTAAAAAATAAATACTTACCAAAAAAACCTGAAAATGGAGGTAAACCACCTAAAGACAGTAAAGTAATAGCTAAAATAATGGCTAAAAAACGTTCAGAATAGAAAATACCACCCCAATCATAAAAACTATCTAAACTTTTACCAAAATTATTTTCTAAAACTAATAGAACACCCCATAAACTTAAAATAGTACTTACATAAACAAATAAATAACAAATACAATATTGTAAACTTACAAAAGTAAATGCTGATAAAAATAATAGAATATAACCCATATGTGTAATAGAGGAATAAGCTATAAACCGTTTAATTTTAAACTGACGTACTGCCATAAAAGTACCAATGACTACTGATAATAAACCTGCAACAATAAATAAAGACTGCCATACAAAATAAATATGTGCAAAAAAAAAACCAGCAAGTTTACATAAAATATAAGTTACCGCAATTTTTGGCACAGTTGAAACGAAAATTACAATGGAAATAGGAGCTCCTTCATAAACATCAGGTGCCCACATATGAAAAGGAACTATTGTTATTTTAAAAAATAAACCAATAAAAACGAATAAAACTCCTAAAATTAGTTTTAAATTAAAAACAGTTAAACAAAACATACCTGCATCCACTGTATTCCATAGTAAATTAGGTACATGATATAAAAAAATATTGTATAAATGGAACAAATTAGTTGACCCCGCTGCACCATATAACATAGAGATACCAAAAATTAAAATAACAGAAGAAGTAGCTCCTAGAACAAAAAATTTAATTCCAGCTTCGACACCGTAACCAGAACCTTTATTTAAAGAAACTAAAGCATAAAGACATATACTTTGAATTTCTAAAGCCAAAAACATGGTAAACAGATCCACTGATGATATAAAAAACATAACACCAAAAACAACAAACAAATATAAAATGAAATACTCAAAACAAGCTGATCGGCTTCGATCCAACGCACTACGTGACATAATTAAACATACTATTGAAACAAGTAAACAAAATAATTTTATACTTGAAGAACCAAAATCTAAAACTAATATATTTTCATATAATAATTTACCTGACATACCTAAATTTACCCAAACTAAACCAGCTGTAATTGATAAAATTATAACCGAAAGACGGGTAAACTCCTTAACTACAAGATAATTATATGAATTTTTATTTTTAACTAGACCATACACTAATAAAACCAAAGTAGCTGTTAATAAAAATAACTCAGGTAATATAGGTAAATTTTCTAATACATTTTCTAAATTTTCTAAAATTGAAGGAAAAAAAAACCAACTAAATAAAAATCTCTCAACATTTTTAAACATTTTTTTTTATTAAATTTTATAATAAAGACTTATTAAATGAAGTTTCTCTATTACTATATTAGGATAAATACCTAATAAAATAAGTAGAAAAAGTAAAGGCAATAATACATGGAATTCCCTATACGTAATATCTATAAACTTACTTATATACTGTACTTTCAAATTACCAAAGGATAATTTATTATATAACCATAATGAATATACCCCACTTAAAATGATACCGAAAGCACCAAAAATTGTTACAAAAATATTATCTTGTGCAACACCAGAAAATAAACATAATTCACCAATAAAATTGGAAGTACCCGGAAGTGAACAATTTGCGAAAATACATAAAAAAAGAATGGAAATAAAAACAGGCATCACCTGAACGATCCCACCATAATATTTAAGTAACCTTGTATGATAACGATCATACAAAATACCTACTAAAAAAAATAAAGCACTCGATACGATCCCATGCGAAATCATTTGTAATATACTCCCTTCAATACCTTGTATATTTAAACTGAATAAACCCAAAACAATTGTATTCATATGAGCAACGGATGCATAAGCTATAACTTTCTTTAAATCACTTTGACGTATAGCTGTTAAGGAAGAATATATTATACTAATAATACAAATAGTATAAACTAAAGGTAAATAATATACCGAAGCATATGGAAATAAAGGTATAGAAAAACGTAAAAAACCATAACTTCCTAATTTTAATAATATACCAGCCAAAATAACAGAACCTGTAGTAGGTGCTTCAACATGAGCTTCCGGTAGCCATATATGAAAAGGCATCATCGGAATTTTAGCAGAAAATGAAAGAAAAAAACATAACCATAAGAATTTTTGTTTAATTTCGGAAAAATTACATAAAAATAATAATTGGTAATCAAAACTTCCAACTTGAAGGTTAATTACTAAAATTGCAAATAACATTAAAATAGAACCAAAAAGAGTGTAAAAAAATAATAACAAACTAGCCCGAATACGTCTACGACGAGGACCCCAAATACCTATGATCAAAAAAATAGGAATTAATACTGTTTCAAAAAAAAACATAAAACATTAATAAATCTAACGAAGTAAACGTTAAAATAAGGAAAGATTCCATTAATAATAATAATATTATATAATCTTTATATAAAGATTTAACATTATTCCAATTAAATAAAATACATAATGGAAATAAAAAACAAGTTAAATATACAAATAGTAAACTAATACCATCTAAGCCTAAATAAATATTTAAGTCTAATGAAGGGATTAAAACTATTTTTGTAATAAATTGAAATTTAAAGAAAAAGGAATCAAACTGTACCCATAATAAACTAGCTAGTACTAGAGTAAATAAAGAACTATTTAATGCAATTTTTCTAATTAATTTAATATTACGTTGACCGACAAAAACAATACAACCAGACCCAATTAAAGGGATTAACCCTAAAATTAATAAAATATAATTATACCATAAATTTAACATTTTAATTTTAAATAAAAGAAAATTTAATTTCTTATAAAAAATTACATTGTAAAATATATTTACAATGATGAAATTATTTTATCTAAAATATGAACTAAAGATAAAAAAAAGGGTGCCCAATGGGATTCGAACCCATATAACCAGAGTCACAGTCCAATACTTTAACCACTTAAGTCATGCGCACCCTACCGGATTGAATTTGATTAAATTTTTCTAATTTTAAAATAAAACCTAATTTGACTAAAAAATAAAAATAAGATAATTGAGGTAAATTAGAGATTTTACTTTGAAAATAAGATTTTAAAAATTGTAATTTTTCACTAGAATAAAATTTATTATCTATATAAAAAAGAATAACATGACTATCTTTAAACAAAATATTTTTTAAAATAGAGTAATCATTATAATCAAATTTATTTTTTAATACACAAAAAATTTGCCCAGTTAAGTAAGTTTTAACATTTTCAAAATAAGTTAAATTTTGGAGAAACCCATTTTGTATAAATTTAATTTTAAAATTATTTAAAACTAATTGTTTTCGCAAAAAAGAATAATCGTTATGCTTCTTCAATAAACAAACAAAAAATAACTTTTCTTGCAAAAATAATGTATAATATTTAAAAAATTTAATTTTTTTTTTTAATTCTTTCATTATTATTTTTTTTGGTTTTTTTGCAATGTCCTACAGGATTCGAACCTGTAACTGATAGCTTAGAAGGCTACTACTCTATCCAATTGAATTAAGGACATATACATAAATACCAAATTATATGGCTTTCGAGGATAAAGATAATGTTTTAAAATTTTTTTTCAAACGTAATTCTTTAAAAACTAAACCAAAAACACGATTACCTATCGGTTTTTTTTGACGGTTTAGTAAAATAACTGAATTTTCCTTAGATTGGATGTAATGACCTCCAAAACGTCTATGCTTATACTTAATACTTGCAATTAAGCCTAAACATAAATCTTTACGTTTTACACGAATTTTACGTCCACGACCGCGACGTAAACTTAAAACAGACACTATAATTAGATCCCCTAAATATCCTACTTTTTTTTTATTAAGTACTTTTAAACAACGTACATATTTTGCTCCAGAATTATCTATTACTTTTAATACTGTCCGATTTTGTATCATTAAACTAAATAACTACTTTTAAATAAATTATCTAAAAATATTAAATTACGGTAATTCTCTTCATGTTTACAATAAATATCTATATGTAACCAACCTACTAAACCAAATAGGTTTACTGAACTACGCAATTCTGAAAAAAAATTTAAATCTGTTACTAATAAGCGCATCAAATTACCTTCAATTTTTAAAGTTTTAATTATATTTTTTCTCTGTTTAGAATTATAAATAATTAAAAACTTTTCTAAAAAAGAAATTAACTCACCCGATATAAGATTACATTCAATAAATAATATACGTTGATCTTTAGAAGTCTTAACAACAGGATATTTATTAGTAATTAAATAGATTAAAAATGTACCTAATAAACCTTTGGAATAATATAATAGACGTGAATTTTCGTGAGATAAATCTACACTAAACCATACCGTAATCTTTTTCACATTACTTAATAAAAAAAGATTATTAAAATTAGCAAATTTAGATATTTCATTTAAATTTGAATATTTAATAAATTTAGAATAACTATTGCTGTACATAATTAATGTTTAAGTAAAATAGCTGAATGTAAAGTCATATCCCCTCGAACTTTAAATAAACAAATTAAAATAGCTAAACCTAATGCTGATTCTGCTGCACCTAAGGGAATTATACATAGAGCGTACACTTGTCCTAAAATATCGTCTAAATCAACAGAATGTACTATAAAATTTAGATTAACTGCTAATAAAGCCATTTCAATACATATTAAAGTAACAATAAGGTTTTTTCGATTTAAGATTATACCTAATAAAGATAAAACAAATAAAAATAAGCAACAAAGGAATAATTTATCTATCATTTTTTTTAGTAAAAAATATATTTAAATATTTTGATGAAATTTGATAATAATAACTATTACCACTAAACATTAAAAGTCACTAAATATTCAATTATAATTGAATAAAATTAGGTAACATTTCAAATGAAATTAATATACCACTAATAAAAACTAACCAACCTAAGGTAATCGGTATAAATACTTTCCAACCTATATCCATTAATTGATCATAACGGTAACGAGGAAGAATACCTCGTATAATTATAAATAAAAAAGAAATAAAAACAATTTTAACTGGCAACCAAAAAAAAAATGGAATAATACTAAAACCATAAAAAGGTAACCAACCACCTAAAAATAATATAGAAATAACTGCACCCATTAATAAAATATTACTATACTCCCCTAAAAAAAATAAAGCAAAACCTGATGCCGAATACTCTACATTATAACCAGAAACCAACTCTGCTTCTGCTTCGGGTAAATCAAACGGATGACGATTTGTTTCTGCTAAAGCAGAAATAAAAAAAACTATAAACATTGGTAATAAAGGAAAAACATACCAAACACCTTCTTGAGCTAATACTATAGATGTCAAATTTAAAGAACCTGCACAGATAAAAACTGTAATTAAAACAAAACCCATACTTATTTCATAAGAAATCATCTGAGCAGCAGAACGTATTGAACCTAGAAAAGCATACTTCGAATTACTAGACCAACCGGCCATAATAATACTATAAACACCCAATGAAGATATTGCAAAAAAATATAAAATACCTAAATCTAAATTTACAATAACACCCCCAATACCAAACGGTATTACAACCCAACCTAACAGACTAATTAAAAAAGTAAAAATTGGTGAAAAAATAAAAATTAAAGCATTACTATTACTTGGAATAATAGTTTCTTTTAATATAAGTTTAAAACCATCTGCAAATGATTGTAATAAACCAAAAATACCTATTACATTAGGCCCTCTCCGACGCTGGACGGAACCTAACACTTTACGTTCTACCAAAACAAAAAAAGCAACTGTTATTAATAACAGAAGTAATAAACTTAAACTTTTAAGTAACGAGACTAAACAAAAATTAAATAACATTATTTTTTTTAAATTTGACTTGTTTTAAATTATCTAAACAAAACTTGAAATTTTTAGAAGATCGAACTAAATAATTATCTTGGTAAAAATTAAAAATACTACGATAGAAAACTCCTTTCTGAATTAAAAACTTTTCAGAATTATAAATATTAAAATCAGAAAGTTTAAAATTTTTTTTTAAAATAAAAGGATAATCTGTACCAAATAAATAATCAAATAACCTTACTTTTTTTAAATTTAAATTATTTAATTTCTCATCAAATAAAGAAATAATAACTAAAAGTAAAAAACACTCAGATCGTATATCACCTGAGATCTTACGTAACGATTTATTTTCTTTAACGACATTTTCTAAATTGATAACTTTAAAATCCTTTTCTAAAAAAATAGAAGAAGGTAAAATTAAATCAGCCATTTCTAAATTAAAAACACTATAATGACTACCTATATATACAATAAAGGAGTTAGGATTAGCTAATCTATAAGGCTTTAAATCATCTATACCAATTAAAAATAATACTTCAAATTTTTTTGAACTTGTTAAACTATTTAGACCTAATTCACTTAACCCAATACTACTAGATTTAGAACGTAAAATGTGTATATTATTGCGCTTTAAATTGTTGATAAAACCTGATTCTACTAACCTATAAACTAAATTAGATATATTACCAGAATTAAATTTTTCCCCTAATATAATATGAGGATTTTTTGCTTTTTTCAAAAGCTTCGAAAAAGGATGTTTACCTTCTAATAAAGAAACTAACGAATCTATTCCTAAACCTAAATGATTTGAAGGATATGTTAAATCCGTTGAAGGACCAATATAAGCAACAGTTAACGAACCTTCGGTAACCTGTTTTTTTAAAAGTAAATTTAAAGTTGGAGATTCACTACGTAAATCAGAACCTATAATTAAACATAAATCAGATTGCTTTAGATCTTCAAACGAAGTAAAAGAATAAGTAGAACGAAAATCTAAATTGGATGAAGTTCCGACATTAAAATCACTATAAATATCCGAAGATCCTAAATAATTAGCTAAATATTTAGATAACATTATAGTTTCTAAATCCACTAATGAACCTAAAAAAAAACCTAAAGTTTTTTTTTTTTTTAAACAATTTTCTAATAACGAATGAGTTAATTTTAAAGAAGATGACCAACTAATAAAACTATTAGACTTTTTAGACCAACATTTTTTAATTCTAAAAAAATCAAAAGAATCATAAAAAAATCTAGTTTTATCAGATATCCATTCAGATGTATTATATTTTGAGAAACATGGTAATATCCTTAAAACATCAAAACCTTTCAAACTAACAATAATATCTGAATTTACTGAATCTAAAATATCAATAGTTTTATAGTTTATTAATTCCCATGACCGACCCTTAAATGAATAAGGTTTAGAAGTTAAAGCTCCTACAGGACATAAATCTATAACATTACCAGAAAACTCTGACCGTAATTTATCTGAAATATATAAACCGATTTCAGAATTGGAACTACGCCCTAACATACCAAAACTGTTACTACCACCAATTTCTGATAAAAATCTAACGCATCGAGTACAATGTATACAACGAGTCATGATTGTTTTAACAAAAGGTCCACAGTTTTTATCTGACACGCCCCTTTTTAATTTAAAAAATCTAGATGAATCACTTCCAAAAAAATTTAATTGATCCTGTAAATCACACTCACCACCTTGATCACATATAGGGCAATCTAAAGGATGATTAATTAATAAAAATTCTAGAACTGTTTCTTGCGCTTTACGGACTAAAGGCGTTTTTGTAAAGATCACCATACCATTAGCAACTTTTAAAGTACAAGAAGAGACAGGCTTAGGAAATTTTTCAATTTCCACAATACACATACGGCAATTACCTGCAATTGATAATTTTTTATGAAAACAAAAACGAGGAACAACAACACCAGCAAAATGACATGCTTCTAAAACTGTACTTTCTGATGAAATTTTTATATTAATATTATCTACCGTTACAGAAACCATAGCTATAGCGGGCAATGGGAATCGAACCCATAATACTTAATTGGAAGTCAAGAAGTTTACCATTAACTTATGCCCGCTTTTTTATAACTTTTTATAACAAGTTATAAAAAAAATAACTAAAAATATAAAAATAAAGTTAATATCTATAAAACTTAATAATTGAGGACATAAACCAATTAAAAAGAACGATAGTATAATACCTAAAAAATAAAATAATAACGAATGATACAATAACCCACTATGAAAGCCTTTAATATTTAAACACTTACTATAAACTAAACGTGATATACCATACGGACCTAAGAATTCTAAAATTCCACGATCTATAATAATATAAGTATGACTATAACCAGAATATAAAATAGATTGACCAACTAACTCATTATAAATTTTATCAAAAAACCATTTTTTTGAGAAAAAAGTATAAAATAAATTACCAAAATAAGATTTTTTAAATTGAAATTTTAATTTTTTGTCTAAAAGGCAATAAACAATTAATGAACAAGACATACCTAAACAACTAAATATAACAGGAATTAACTTAATAAAGACAGGTAAAAATTCTGCATTTAAAATATCAGAATGTTCAGGTAAACAGATAAGAGAATTTCCCCAAAAATTTGTTCCTACACCAACTGCCATATCTGACGTTAAATAACCTATAAATATACTACAAAAGACTAATATAATTAAAGCAAATCCTGTTAGTTTAGAAACATCATGTGCATTCTGAATAGAATAACGGAAAGAATTAGTTTTACTCCAAAAAGTTAAATAAACTAACCTCATAGAATAAAAAGATGTAAAAAAAGCTGAAACTACACCTAACCAATAAGCAAAGTGAGAACTTAAAATAAATTTACTAAAAGCTAACTCTAATATAATATCTTTAGAATAGAAACCAGCCATAAACGGGAATCCCATTAAAGATAAAGAACCTATAAACATAGTTGCATAAGTGTAAGGTACAATCCGTAAAAGACCACCCATTTTTCTCATATCTTGCTCATCTGATAAAGCATGAATAACCGAACCTGCACTTAAAAAAAGCAATGCCTTAAAAAAAGCATGATTAGACAAGTGAAATATACCAACATTATAATTAGAAGTACCACAAGCAAATACCATGTAACCTAGCTGACTACAAGTGGAATAAGCAATAACCCGTTTTAAATCATTTTGAACAAGTGCTGTTGCTGAAGCAAAAAAAAGCTGTCATTGCACCGAAAATAGTAATAACCGATAATACAAAAGGAGAATATTCAAAAATTGGTGAACAACGAGCTAATAAAAAAACACCTGCAGTTACCATTGTAGCCGCATGTATTAAAGCCGAAACTGGTGTAGGACCTTCCATTGCATCCGGTAACCAAGTATGTAAACCTATCTGTGCCGATTTACCCATAACACCTATAAATAAAAAAATACAAATTAAAGAATAAATGTCAAGATTAAAAAAAGGCACAATAAAATTTAACGAATTTAGATGGTAATAATTTACAAGAGAAAAAACTGTTAAATAATTAACAGTTTTAAATTGCCAAAAAATTAAAAAAATACCTAATAATAAGCCAAAATCACCAACACGGTTAATAAAAACTGCTTTCATTGCCGCTTTATTAGCCTGGATACGCGTATGCCAAAAATTAATTAATAAATAAGAACATAAACCAACACCTTCCCAACCTACAAACATTTGAACAAAATTATCTGCTGTTACTAAAATAAGCATAAAAAATGTAAAAAGGGATAGATAAGAAAAAAATCGCACCTTGTGAGGATCAGTTCGCATATAATCAATCGAGTATAAATGTACTACTAATGATACACAATTAACAACTACAAGCATAACTACAGTTAAAGTATCAAATAGAAATCCCCAACTAAAATCAAGCATTTCACAATTTAACCAACTGAATGTTTTTATATAAACTGGACAAGAAGACAGTGCTACTTCAAAAAAAACTATAATTGATAAAATAAAATTAACTAACATACCAAAGACTGTTAAAAATATAGTTCCTTTAGAACCTATGTAACGACCAAACAATAACGAAAATAACGAATTAATTAAAGGATTAATTATTAATAATAAATACATTCTTTTTAATTATAAGTAATATTATATTTTAAAATTAGTCTATAAAGAAAACCTTTGTGCTTGTTTTCTTTGACCTCGAATTTGAATACGTTTACTCTTACGTAATCTACAACCGTTAAAAGGTTCAAAATCAATATTATAAATACCAATACATCTTGATTTTAAACGCTTATTAAAAAAAAAACGAGACAATAACGGTCGTCTGAATTTTTGAAAACCTTTAAAAAATATTTTTAAAAAATATTTTTTTTGTTTGTTAAAAAAAAAACGTGTTATAAACATTATAGTACGTTTTACTGTATAGAAAAAAGACATCGACTTCTTTTTACCTTTTTTAGGAATATGCCGAAATAAGCATGGTGAAAAAACTCTTGCTATTTTGCCATCTTTGACAATGGTGACATAAATATTAGTTCGACGCAAAATAATATAAACCGAAATTATATTTAAGTTTAAGCCTTGAAACTTATTAAAGTTAGCAAACGAGCGTTTTAACTCTTTTTTGTAAATCACATTATAAAAATTTTGAGGTATGGATACGCCATATCTGCTATCTTGAATAAATTTAATATAACGTCGTAGAATAATAGAACGAATTAAATTATTTTTGCATAAGATACCTTGACTATATTTAGAATATAAATTAGAATAATACAATATAAATTTATACATAAATATAATTTCTTTAGAAGGTTCGGGTTCTAATAAAGTAGAACCAACGCTAGAATTTTCAATATGATACCTATTTTTTGATAAAATATCTTGACGTCTTTTTCTTTGCAGACGTTTTTCTTCTTTTGTCAAAACTGTTAAATAAATTTCGACTTGATTTGTTCTAAAATTAAAAACTTTAGCTATTTTTTTTTTTTTCATCATGCTCAATAAGCCTATAATATTGATTTTTTT
>Ga0115099_10353130_pt1 | contig 11031 bp, 1 predicted proteins | sample MBTome_FD_89017 | JGI IMG/M metagenome (GOLD analysis project Ga0115099, IMG submission 89017) | Marine eukaryotic communities from Pacific Ocean to study complex ecological interactions - MBTS_20Mar14_M2_3um Metatranscriptome... | ecosystem: Environmental > Aquatic > Marine > Oceanic | place... | reverse complement strand
CTAAGCTTATACTTATTTGAGGTAAGCTGCTCCCACAAAAGATGCGACTTTTCGAAGTTGTGTTGTTTTGCGGCGCCCTTCTGGGTGTCGTCAGCGCAGATTCGACCACTCGCTTGGGAGAGACGGACTTCCGCTCTCGAATTCACAAAAATGACCTCGGCGTGAATCCTTCTGGGGTCGCTTCACTGCAGCTGCGCGCTACTTACTTTGACGCCGACAACCGTAACAAACCGACCACGTTCAGTTGCGGCAGCACCTCGTTTTTACCCTCCTACGACGGCAACAGGAAGGCGTACCACATTATAACGAAACAACCGCGGGAGGATCTCGAAGGATTCTTCACATTCACCGTGAACTCCGATGCAACATACGCCCAAGGATCAAGTGCTGAGACGTCTGTTTTAACCGATGCTGGATTCGAGCACGAGGGTCGCTACAAGATGTGTGGATGCATTCCAACCAATGCAAAGGTTTGTGAGACCAGCTTTAATGCATCGTCGACTTCATACGACATCGACTTCGGCTGGTTGCACGTTGTGGACTCTGTCGCCTTGGTTGGACCTCACGCGTTGGTTAACAACATGTACACAGCATTCGAGCCGAAGGTTCCTTCTGTGATCCTGCAAGCCTCCGTCCCGGATGGCGCCGTTCCAGCTTCTGTGCAAGCCTCCTGGTTGATGAACAGCGTAAAACCCATCTCGTCTGACGCCGATCGGTTCATGGTCATCGACACCAGCAGCAGAAAATTGGATGCTTCCGCGCTCGGTGGTTGGCAATGCGGTAACACCCACTGGGACGGCAACTCGTCCGATGCCAAGATCACGGTGCTGGCCAACTCGCGCATCACCTCGACGGATGTGTCCGGCTGCGCCACTTCAATCTCTGCCCTAGCTGCGGGTGTAAATGGCGAAGACTGCACAGACAAAGTCCTCCGCGAATCTGCCGCATTCCAGGCCCCTGAAGTCAACAGCACTTCCTTTTCCAATGGTTTTTTGTGCTTCTGCGACTACAGAAACAACGGCGAGTGCTCCACCCCGGCCGACTTCGGCGCCGCCCTCGGCCCCATCGTGTTCCGTCAATTCTACGTGAGCAACCAAGAGAAGCACTACACCGTGTTGTCTGCACCAAAACAGTTAATCCAGATCGCCGCTCGTTCGGACGTCAACTTCACCGTAGCTGATGCACTGGGCCTTGTGCGACAGGACGACTCATCGAGTAGCAGCTACTCCTACACCTACTCACACAACCGTGGCTGTGGATGGTCCAACCTTGACATCGAGCCCACTCTGGGGAAGGACGCCGACACTGCGGAGTACCAGTTCTCGCAGTTTGACGTAGCCACCGATTCTTTGGTAGCCGCACCCGACACTCGCGAAGTAGCCAAAGCCGTCTACAGACTAGATTTCTCCGGAGTCCACACCCGCAGGTACGAGCTCTGCATGTGCCAGACTAGCTTCATGACTTTTGACTCATTTGGGCCTGCTGTCGCCATCGATAATCGTCTGGCGGGTGCTCACTCATTCGTTACGGGCTGCCCCAAACCCGCCGTCCCAACAGCGGCAACCAACACCAACGACAACTACCGGAACAGTTTCTTCAATCTTTTCTACGCCCAGTCTGCTGGAACTCTCCACGTCGTGAACCTCCTCTCCCTTGACGTCAACGTGATGCTCCAGACTTTAACATACTCACACCTGTCGGTGAACCTGATGTCTCGCAAGAAGTCCCCTGTCCGTGACGCAGACCATGTTTTCTACAAAAACAAGTTGACTGCACTTCAAGCCTCCAGGTTTTACATCACCGAGGGCGTTTGCGGAAACGGAACGGCTTACAAGTCTGGCACTCTCGACTTACTCGGCAGCCTTGATATGTATGCGCGCGTCAAGGATGCCTATTTCGGCGTAGCGGCCGAAGGGACACAAACCTTTGCCAGAGACAGCATCTTCGATGAAGCAGGTACCGTAACCTGGGATGGTTCTAATAATAAGCCTGCAAGAGATCAGCTATGGAGCGCCCTGTGGTCGTTGACAACGGGCTGGGATGCGGACACTTTCAAGCCCTTCGGCGGCGCAGGTGCCACAGGACCCAATGGGCCATCGCAGCGCCACTCTCGGAGTGCAGGCCAACCGCTGTACCCAACCACAGTGACACAGAAGGAGGCGCCGTTGAATTTGTGCTTCTGCGACCAGACGACGGAGTTCTCCTCGTCCAGCATCGACACATGCTCAACGCGAGCACGAGAAATGGACTACTCGAACTTCAAGGCGCAGGTCGGCAAAGTCCAGGTCGCGAAATTCGTTTTCAACAACGGCACACCTAAGCATTACACGGTTTTCAAGGCGACCGCACAATCGTTCAGCATGGCTGTACCTGCAGGGGGCACCTCTACGGATCCGGAAGACGTGAGCACCAACGACAAACTCATGATCATTCCAGCCTACGGTGACGGGTACGGTGTCGACAACGCGAAACCGGCAGTCAGCGTGGACTCCTCCGATCCGATTGTCTCCGATCCGAGTTCGGATAAAATCACCTCATCCAACAAACCCTGGAAGACTGTGTACACATGCGGCCAGGACCATTCTGGTACCAAGCGTACTTTCAACTTCGAAGACTCATGGGTTTCGATTGATGCGCAGGACGAAATCGCGATTGCCACCGCGTCGTCCACCTTGGTGGTGACGTCCCCAGTTTCATTTGCTGACATTCTTGCGCTTAAGTACAAGATTTGCTACTGTTCTTCTTCGCTCGGTGACTGCCCAGTCAGCAAAAATTTCGGACTGAGTGATAGCGCAAGAAGCACGGGTTTCATCAGTGCCAACAGGTACAGTGATTTCGCTGGATACCTGCACATTGTGTACCAATCCACTCCGGACTCCCTGCCTCTGTTCACGGTGACCCATCCTGACTACTGGAAGGAGACCTTCAACGACTATGGTAATCGTTCTGTCGTTTTGAGTAATTTTGCTACTGTCAGCACCACCAATAAGGTTGGATTCCTGTTCGTTGAAAACCTCGCCACTTTGTGTGGCGCTGTCCAAGCCTTTGGAGCCGGGTCCACCCTCATCCCTGCCACACCGACTACTAATTCAGGCGACGACGTCCCTGGTACCTCTAACCCCAGTGACTCAGTCACTGATATTCTGGGACCAGAGTACGCGAACAGCCCGCGTGATCTTCAGCTGCAGATTTGTCTCTGTGATGCTCGTAGCGAGCGGCTGGCCGAGTACGTCAAGGGCGTAACCTCGGGCCCGAATGAGTTCAACACGGACATGGCAGAATGCAACCCGTCATCTTTCAATCAGTTCGGTGCGAGCATCGGAGTCTTGAGCATTGCAGAATTCGTAGTACCCTTTGGCAGCATCCGACACTTCACTATTACCGGCCAGTCCACGGATCAAACCTTTGACATCGTGAACATCGTTCCCGCTGCCGTCGTCACGACGACTGCTAGCTCTGGCAACGCCAGCATGGCCGACCACGTGGGCTTCCTCGAAATGCAGAATGGCGTGAACACTGCTTCGACAGCTAAATCCTGCGGCACCGATGCCCTGGATGACAACCGCCTGGTTGCAATTGCAAGCAAGTCCTCCACTACCCTGACCACTTCGTCATATAACTACAGGCTCAAGGGCTTCATGCCGCAGGAACTGGTGAAGGTGTGCTACTGCCAGGTGGCTTTGTTTGACGGAGAGATGTGCAAGTCCTCCAATGCCAAGGTCTGGGCCGATTTGGGGTTCCTGCACATGGTGGATATGGCCGTCTGGCCCCAAAGCTTCATCATGAGAAGCGGCTGGTCAACATCGGACGCGGCGGGGATTGCAAACTCGTACTCGGTGACGTTTAACAGAGGCGCAACCAAGCCCGGTATTGGTTCGGCCTGGGCTATTTCAGGTGCGAACATAAACAGCGCTACCACGGCCGTCGGCACATACCGCTGCGGTGCAACCTCCGAGTACACAGGTACAACTCCTCTGACAACATCTCAGTACAACGAAATGTTCCAGGGCGCCATTACTTTTGATTTCCAGGATAATGAGTTGACCGTGACAGACTTCGATACCTCCGATAGTGTGATTGCCTTTCAACCAAACGGCCCCCAGGCTGGTCAGACGCTGGGCGTCAATAATTTCAAGTACGTTTGCATGTGCGATACCAATGAGATTCGTCCCTCCGGAAATAAGTCCGACTCAAATGAACATCGGTGTACCAACATTGATAAGGTTGTGAACAGCGCTGCCGAGTGGTCGAACTTCGGTGTCACTGTGGGCAAAGTGTATTTCGCGAAGACCGTGACTCTGGCGGGAACCTCTGGTTCTACGTACCGACCGGAGCTCCGAGCACACTTCACGCTCTCCCGCGCAACCGACGGTTCTCAAAGCTTCACCATGCAAGGTGTCAGCGTGGCCACGGACAAGCAAGATCTTGTGCACAGCATGGACATGATCGGCTTCTTGGACGCGACCATGTCACCGCCACAGAAGTGCGGCATCGACCCGCCCGTTTTGAAAAGCGCGGTAATTCCCCTCACCACCCAGGCCGGGGCTTTCTATGGCGCTGTTGACGCTAAAAACCTTGCATTCAAAGCAGACTTTCAACCAAAACAAGCATCCAAGTTCCTCATCTGTCTGTGCCGCAACCAGGTGCTGGGCTCGTGCGAAGACAAAGGCTCCTTTTTTGAGACTGTGGGCTGGATGCACATTGTGAATCTGGTCCCAGACATGTTCGGTGCCACGTTCCCCAAGACATCTAATGCCGACGTCACCATCTCCCTCGATTTCGCGGATTCGCTGTACAACCCTTTCCTTGATCGATTTGCCTTGATTGTGAACGAAGGCAAGTGCGGGCAGTACTCATCTATTGTTGCGCCGCTTGGACAATCCCCGAAATATAATGACAATTTCGGAAACGATAAAGCCGGACTTCAGTATGAAGTGGCTGCCCAATATGACGCCGCCTCACAAACACAACTCCTCCTGTCCAACTCCATGCCTGACTACAATGCGAAGCAATACATTACGGCAACACTGAGATTCGCTGGCAAGGCCACCTTTTCGCTCTGCTACTGCGCATTTGACGTTGAGGGAACTTGCGGGACTCAACTGACCGCGATTTCTACCCTTACCGAGCAAGATTTGCTTACATTTTACAGCAGGTTTGGTGCGACCCTGGGCACAGTCAAGATCATGAGTTTCCTGACAGACATTGACGATGAAGCTTTCACCATCTACGCGTCGCAGGCACTCGGAGGCTCCCAGATTGGCATCTCAAAGACCTCCACAAACCTTGTGACTGTCGACTATGGCAATGATCGCTGGGCGCTGGTTTCCTCGACTGATTCGTGCGGTCTTGCGACAGCTCCGCTGCTGACTTCCGGGCTGTTTACCCCCTCGGCCGCCTCGGCCGCCTACCGTGACCAGGGCGCAGTGGATGCCTGCGTTGTCCCCGAGGCGGGAACTCAGCCAGATTACGAGTGCGAAGTAATTTTGACCGAATCCAACCAAGACAAATTCGACAACCTCGCACCCGGGAAATACAAGCTTTGCCTGTGCTCTGCCGGAGGCACCGCCTCAATCCTCGGTACCTGCAATGTGACCAGCAGTTTCGGAAGTGCCGACTTCGGCGACCAGGCTGGCTACGTGCACGTGCTTGCTGGCAACGCTACTGTTTATGGGGATCAGACTGTCATGGTCGACGCCAACGATGCCAGCGCCACTGTGTCTTTTGATTTTGGCCCCGCGCAGGCCCTGTCTGCCACGGACCGCTTTGCGCTGGTCGATGCCTCATATCGGTGTGGTGACGCGCTAACACCTGCTGAAAATCAGGTGTACTCGTCAACCACATTCGACGATGTAACGTACACTGTGGCCGGCAACACCTTGACCACAGGTCCCCTCGGTTTCTCCAGCCCTGGCGTCTACAAGGTGTGCTACTGTTCGACGGCCAGCGAAGGTGCATGCCCCGACAGCCAAACAGATGGCTTGGCCAGCTACGGTGCGGAACTCGGAATGCTGATTGTGAGCGACTATCGATTTGGCGAGGTTTCCTCTGCTACCAGCAACACGTGGACTGTCGAGGAGAAGAAAACTGCGACGCTGAAGCTTTTTTACGCATCTGATTTCGTGAGATGCAGTTGTACTCAACCACAATGCACCACAAAAATCAGCTTCGTGCGGGATGACCTACCCTGCAGCACCACGGTCGGAAATGGTGCCACAACGGCTGTAGACCTCCCTGATATTAGCGGAGATGACATAACTGTCGATTTCACAAGCATCGCTGGCAGCCGGTCTTTCTACCGCGCGTGTTTTTCCACCCCCTTTGGTACGCGTTCGTTGGACTTCAACCGCCTGGGCGTCTGGGTGTCTGATGTGGCAGTCTCACCCAGTACGACTCAGCAAGCTCTCACACCGGTCACTCTGACCTACACAAATTCCCTTGCGGAGACGGACACATTCTGGTTCCGTCATTCTGAAATTCCTTGCCAGGGCGCCCCTAGCACCGCCACGCCGAACTCCACCGCTGCGCACAAGGTCCCTGCCTCGGGCGTGGCCGTATCCGATGTCGACTTCCGGCAGATGACACCCTCCGACGATTACCGCCTTTGTGTGGGAACCGACTGTGTTGGCACGGCATGCAACGGGTTCCTTGACTATCGTGGCGTAAATGCTCGCATGTCTGTGTTCAGCCGGCTGACAGTGTCTCCAAAGGCGGTGCCTGCTGGCGCAGCGGCAGTGAATATCACGATCGCCTACGACGCAAGCGTCCTTGCTGGTTACTCTGCGTGGTTCCAAGTACACACCCTGCCTTGCACTTTCCCCCCGGCTGAATCTATTTGTAATCTCGCCGATAGGGACTACACCGATGCTGTTCCTCTTGCTGCTGGCCCCCTTACTTTTAACACCACGTGCATACTCGAGTCAAAGAGGGTAGAATTGTTTTTTAGGCTTTGCGCTGCGACTTCGGCAAGCGCACCGGCTCTCGACTTTGGACCCGTGGGCATACTCATCTCGGACTTGAAGGTCGTCCCACAGGTTGTGAGCCAGGGCATTGACGAAGTCACAATCATGTCCAAGAAAATAAATAACACTTATGCACATGGATATGAAAGAGGGGACCAAGTGTACTTCCTCGACACAAACATCCCGTGCTCGGCCGTTTCGCCCACAGTCGCAACTGCGACCTCCACGCAAGCGGCCACTATCGAATGGATCAATGTACCCCTCCAGTTTGATTTCTCGCTTATGAGCGGCGAAAGCCGATTGTGCCTCCTTCCGGCCAGGTATGTAGGCACGGTCCTGGACCTGGACACGGACGTGGACACCAACCTCCTCCAGCCTCGCGTCACCGTTTTGGATATCTTCCTGAGTCGGACCAGTGTGAAGAACGCGGTTGGTCAGCCGATCAAGATCACATATGGCACGGGGACCCTGAGTGGTTCCGGCCTCGTGTGGTTCGAACGAACCTGCTCCAAGGACCCTGACACCGCCAGTACATCTGCAGCTAACTCATCCTCGGTCGTGCCCCTGAGTCCCTCTGGCAAAGTCATATCATTCGATTTTGACAGCACCGATGCCAGTCAGACTATCTTGAACTTGTGTTTCAGGGCTGCAGGCGCGACCACAACAAGATCGTTGACGTCAGTTGGTGTGTACGTTACGGCACTGACAGTGTCTCCGCGATCTGTTGTCAGAGAAGCCACCGAGCTCACGCTAGTTGACGCATCCTCAGTTCTTGTGACAGGTGACAAACTGATGTTCCGCCAGTCATCGATCTCCTGCGCCTCTAGCATGCCGCCGGCCAGCACTTTCTCTCCTTCGCATGATTATCAAAGCAACTTAACCTTCACTCTTGATTTCACATCAACGGCCGTCAGCGCCAGTCCCTATCGCCTGTGCCTGACCACAGCTGCCGGTCCCATTATCGATCTCGACATCGTGGAGCTGTTTGTCATCGACGCCCTCGTGCGACCCAACGTGGTGCAGCCGAAGATAGACACTAGCGTTGTTTTCAGCAACACCCAACAGACTGGCATTGCCAATGAAGCCAGCCTCGCGGCAGGCGACGTCGTGTGGTTTGTGCAGGAGGGACATGTGTGCAGCACCAGTGCGCCCGCGGCAGGCGACATCAATAACACGGACGCAGTCCAGATGATTGCCGGCCAGAACCAAACCTACCTCTTCGATTTCTCTTTACCACCGACATATAATAAAGATACCTCGAATCCTTCGTCACCCTTCTACCTGTGTGTCCTGCGCGGCGCGGAGACACGCTCTTACGAAAGCATAACCATCCGGGTCAGTATGAATGAGCTGGCAGCTGCCAATACGCTTGTGGTCAAAGGAGGTGGTGTCAATGTGACCAACCCAGGCATTCAAAAGCTGTTTTCAGAAAGCGAGGACGACGTTGCATTTGTAGCAGTGACTTCTGCGTGCAACTACACAGACAGGTCATCTACTGGAGGTGTCGACCGGACGAATTGGCTTCTTTTTGAAGAAATAAATCAAAAAGATAAATTGAAAGTGGATGCTATCGGCGATCTCAACATTCCATTGCGCCTGTGTGCCTTCTCCAAATCGCTCAATGAAGGTTTCGATCTAGCTTGGGTGAAGTTGTCCATCTTCTCGATCTCGTTGGAGGCGACTTCGAACCCGGCGTATACGATTGACGCTAGTACTGTGCGCTTCGAGGTCGAGTCCGGTCTGAAGACGGGTGACAACGTGCAGTTGGCGCAGAATTGCAGTACACCCGCAAGTTCAACTACCACGACGGTGGAAAGCGTCATCGATGGAATTGCGCAAGTGACGTTCGACCTCACCCAGGTTACTACCGGTAATTATGACCTGTGCGTCACACCGCCAGATCAGCAGGGCACTCCAGTCCACGTCGGAGCGGGTATTGAACTTTTCGTAACAGATGGTAATCTCGACGGATCTAAGCTTGTTAGGGTTGGTGGAACGACTCTGGATGCGACAATGGTCAGTGCAGCCGAGACAGCTGCAACTGTCTTTGCCAATGATACCGAGGCAGGTGCAACAGGTGTATACATTACGTCTGAAAGTTGCGGCAGCAGTGCCACAAGCGCACTCGTCAATCCTTTCGACAGGATCAACGAATTGCTGCCGATTTGCCGGTCAATGTCCGGAGAACATGAAGAATATGGGAACATTGGTGTGGTGGTGTCGGACATATCCATCATGGGGAGCTCCATGGCAGACACACTGAGCGTTGGCTCCGTGTCCGCCGCGCCAGGGCAGATTGTCACCTTTAAGACGCAAAAACCCTTCCCCTCAACGTCCAAGCTGTTCTTCCAAGATTCTGCGCGTCCTTGCGGAGATACTAAGGCCTCTACACGTTCAACTACCGTTCCTATGCCATTCCTGGCAACGACAGCCGATACTTGGTCCATGGAGTTCAACTTCACAGGAACCCAGGTCGGGACCACGATCTATCGACTTTGCGTCGAGATCGCGCCAGACAGCCCCATCTTGGATTTCACTCCTCTGGGCGTCCGCGTGACAGACACCGTGATCAACGCCGTTGTTGCTGGCGCGGAACGATCAAACTCCGTGCAACCTTACACCAGCCAGGATATCAAATTTACGACCACTCTCGCAAACGGCTCAAACACTGAATTCAGATTCGTTGCCATGGACTTGACAGAATGCCCAAATACGGATAGTGATGCAACCACGCCCGCTTATTCACGTACTGATGCTACCTCCTCAATTACCGTCGACTTCAGTAATTTCGCAGGCAAAGCGGAGGCTAAGTTGTGTTGGACCAATGATAAAACAGCAAGTCCTATAGAGTGGCATATGTTCTCCAGTGTGGTCGTCAAATTCGGCGACGTGACGATTTCTCCCGCTTCCGTTCCCGCCAACGACGGTCAGCTGGTGAAACTGACTTATCCTGGAGCTTCTCTGGTGGCCGGCAACACCGTGTTGTTCCACCACCCCACCGCGACGTGTGACGTAGCCGCGTTCTCAAGCGACTCGACTTCGTACAGTTCGAATGCCACTGTGGCCCTAAGCGAAGACGTGCTCACTTTCGACTTCACCGGCATGTACTCGGTCCAGGACTTCGACGCCAAGCTGTGCGTCCTAACTAATAGCACTACTGGTACTGTTCTGTCACTGCCCGTCACTATCAAAGTGAGCAAGCCCGTTGTTGGCATTGCCGGCGACCCACACGTGCGGAGCGCCAGCGGTGCCTGGCTGGACTTCTATGGCGAGGCTGGGGTGTATGAGTTGCTGAATGGCGGCATTCAGGCAAACGCCAGATTCGGCTATGCCGTCCGCGACAACTTCATGATCTGGCACCCCAAGGTAATGCGCCCTGGCACACTCGTAGAGGAGGTTGGTGTTCAGCTCAAGGACACCCAGACGAGCCTGCGCTTGGGCATCCAGGGTGGCGGCATCGTGTCCATCCGCCAAGGCCTGAAGTCGACAGATTTCTGGGCGGGCACCGAGGAGCGTGCCATGGAAATTGGAGACTACTCCATCTCCTGGTCCACGTGCGAGCAAAGCTGCGAGGTTGTCTTGCCTTGGGGCACCCACCAGCGCTCCAAGACTTTAACCATCGAAGGCCGTGGTGAGTTTATGCAACTGCACATTTCCAAGTCTGGTGGATACCGTTTCATCGACGTAGAAGCCATCCCCAGCAGCAGCTCCACCGGTCTGCTTGCGGATGCAGCTTCGGCCCCGGCCGAACTTGCGACGCACCTCCTGAGCGGCGGCGAAGCAATGTACTCTGCATCCGTTGCCATGCTCAAAGCTTAACGATTGGACAGCTCACCCGTCTTCTCGAACACCTTGGCTCCCACCTCTTATTTTGCAGGGCACGCTTAACTGCGCGCCGGTACATGTTGATGTCGACTTGTCGATTCCATGTCTCATTACCTGGTATGTGCACGCAAACGATTTTCAGTCCCATGTTTGATGTCGACACGTCGACTCCCATGTTTTTCCGGACCTTGGCTCCCATTGATGTCGACACGTCGACTCATGAGTTAAATAAAATGAAGTTGTG
>Ga0115099_10614635_pt1 | contig 11066 bp, 13 predicted proteins | sample MBTome_FD_89017 | JGI IMG/M metagenome (GOLD analysis project Ga0115099, IMG submission 89017) | Marine eukaryotic communities from Pacific Ocean to study complex ecological interactions - MBTS_20Mar14_M2_3um Metatranscriptome... | ecosystem: Environmental > Aquatic > Marine > Oceanic | place... | reverse complement strand
TTTAGCGGCTACTATGCCAGCAATACCTGCTGTTAAGATAGTTACAGATTTTTGTAACTTACTTGCCATATTAGATGTAGTAGTAGCGATATTATCTACTGATTTATTTAACCTAGCGAGATCTGAACGAGCTTGTCTGGTATTACTTTGCACTTCAATTTGTAATGCCATTTTATATCCCTCGAAAAATAACCCTTACCTTAGTACTCCTCTAATAAGGAGCCTATCGATAAGGGCAGAGTTTGTTAAATAATTTTGACAAAAGAACCTTTCGTCTTAAAAAATTTGGACACAGTAGTTTCAATAAAGCGTGGAGGCGCTTGCAAAGAGGACCCTGCGTTTAGATCTTGAATATAGGGTGTACCATTAGTAAGGTACAACGATTCGATAACAGTATCTGGTATAGGTCCTAAAGGTACTACAGGTTGTCTAGCTGTAGCACTATCAAACGATTGCCCACTACTTTTAGTGAGCAACCAACTTGATCTTGCGCGTCCTTTGTCTACTGGTGTTTTAAACTGTAACTCAGCTAAGGTTTGAAATGCGGAAATACGTTGTGCACTATTAACCAATTTTGTTGTTTCTTGATTTAAGTTTTTAAAAGTGCTTTTAACACCTTTTAACTTAACACTAACTCGCACTCCCATATTATTTAACCTTTTTGTTTGCTGATTCAAGTAAAGCACCGAAAGCAGATTTACTAAGAGATGAGCGCATGATGTCTTCTTCCTCTCTTTGATCTTGCCATTTTTGTAAGGCTGAAAGAGAAGGGAATATTTCATGTCCCGATTTTTTGATACCTTGAGCATTCATCAACAGAGAGGCACGTTGGTCCTCTCTCCACCCAATAGGTCTCGCTTGTAAATATTCTGTCCATCTTTGTAACTCTGAAGCAGGCATTTCTTCTTCTATTTGGTAAACAGGCATCTTGAGATGAAACGCGAGGTCATAGAGCCATAGCTCTTTCTCGCTTAATCGTTTCCCTCGTTACCAGTCATTCCCATAACTGCTTCAGAAAGTTTAGTCAACTCAGCTACTGGAAATGAATCTATTTCATCATCAGTTAAATCTTCAGCATCTACAACAGACATTCTAATAACTGACCTTAAAAGAGCTAGTTGATCTTGCTCTTCTGTAGGTAGCTTTTGCATTGCTTTTGTTTCTTCTTCAATACGCTTTGCTTGGCCTACAGTAAGAACTTTAATTTCTACTTCACCATCCATAAATGGTGCTGTTTTAGTTTGGACTTGTCCTACAAATTTTTTCATTTTCTTATCCTTTATTTTCGAATAAATGTTTATTATGCTCTTGGAACTCATCTAAGATTTTATGCATCTTATTTAGTACATCGAGCGTTTCAAAAATTTCTGTTCTTTTTTCTACACTAGTTGTATCCGTTTCGTCCGAAAAGTCTTTGAAACGATCAAAAGTTTTACGACTACTAAAGTCGATATCTTTTTTCATATTGCGTAATGTGGTTTGCAATACAAACCCTTTATCAAATGGTGGTTTTTTATCCATTAAAAAATTCTCCGTATTATTATAAAGATAAGAGGGTCCGAAGACCCCCTACCTTGATATCTAGTATGTTATGCAGGTAGTGCGTAGCTGTGTGAAGAGCCAGCATCTACTAGACTGAATGGTCCATTGAAGTCGCCTTCAATAGTTACAGCCAAAGTAGCTTGTAAAGAGTCACTCAAAGAAGGAGTAATCTCGAAAGAAGCTACAGTTCCGAAGAAGTAGAAATCTGCATACTTGTCACCGCTATCAGCAGTGGTAATACCACTAGCCGCTGTAGTGATGTCTGCATCAGCGATTCTTACGCGGAAGCACAAACGAGTAGCGCTTTTACGTAGAGTGTCAAGAGCAGAATGCTCACTAGGAACGTAGTTTACAGTAAACTCCAAAGAAGGAGCGTCAGACTGTCCACTCACCTGAGATGAGCTTGCTTGTCCGTATACTGGAACGTTAACAACGTTTGCAGGAGTACCTAAAGAAGGAAACTCACGGATGTTACCAACGTGAACTGCCGCTGAGTCTGGAGTTTCGTCAGTAGCATCAGCTGCTGCTAGGATAGTTGATGAGTTAGAAACGAACAAGCCGTGCAGTGCTGCTGCAGTGCTAGTTGCGCTGTTTGCTGTATTTGGTACGTAGTCTAAACTAGTAAATTTAGACGCACCGATTGAAGTAATGTGTGCCATTGATATATTAACCTTTGGTTATAAATTAGTTGAAGTAAGTAAAATCTACCGAGAAATCACCCCTGAACAGTTCGGGATTATCTTTATCGATCCCTAGAACAGTCAGTGAACTTTCTTCAGTTCTAGTACCTTGTCCTAGTTGTTTACTTTGTAATAAGTTGTCAAGTAAATCTGCAACTTCCATTAGGCGTTTAGAGCCTTTGTTTGCTTTAATGTAGATTTGAATAATTATTTTTCCGTCTATACCGAACCTGTTATAATCAATATTACCTTCTAGAGGTAATACTTCTATTTTAACAAATTCTGAAGTACTAGCAGGAACTATATAGTTTACTGGATATGCACTTATCTTATTAGTTTTCCATGATGCAGTAGCAAATTGGCTTTCTACATCATTGAGGATTTGCGTGTACTTTGACATACTAACCCTCCGCTACTAATAATGTGATAAGTCCCGGCTCTTTTGAGTAGGATATAATTGTATGAGCGCTATCAGCTATAAAAACTTCGTCATAAGTAGAAGGGTTTTTCAAGTCTGATTCTTTGATAAGCAGCTCTTTCCGAGGTGCTAAAATCTCTGAATCATCTGGTTTTTGTTTTACATACGTTACAATAGCATCGACAGATGTTTCCTCGTAAGTATCTTTTGTTGTACCAGTTGAAAAATCATAATTACTTGTTGACTTAGTTTTTAAGGTTACACTCTCAACCAAATCACCTACTGCAGAAAATGCCTTATCCACAGATGAGTTAATCTTGTTTCGTAGAGACATTTAATACCCCCACCAAGAGTTCCCCGATTTATTTAACATTGGTTCAATGATTCTTCTGACTACTCTAGGTGTAGTTGAAGCATTCTTTATGTCTCCTAGAGAAATAGAGCCTACTCCTACTTCTTTAATTTCACCAGTAGAATCAAGTAAACCATCGTTATTTAAAAGGTGATAGGCTAATTCGTAAGTTGCCCTACGAATCAACCTTATATCACGTTTTAAACTAGTTTCGGTTTCATCTGTTGTGCTAAATGTATAATTAGCATCGAATGTAAGACTTAGCCCTCTAGAGTGGTCCTTAAAAGAACCATCTCTTCGGGGAAAAGCTAAAGCTTGTGTAGCGCTAACTACACTTCCTTTCCATCTCATCTGATCCAGAGTCAATGAAGCGGTAACTAAAGCCTGTTCTTTATATTCGCATTCTGCATTATTCCAAGCAGCAACATCTAAACGATCTTCAAAGTAACTGTTAGCTTCAGATAGATTCACGAATGAATTAGTACCTTTTGTTATTGCCATTTCAGTTACCTCCTGAAGGTTTACTTATGGATAATTGGAAGAATACCTAGGTTAAGCATATCTGCTTTACGTTCCCAAGAAGCACCAGCTGCTAGAGTAGCGTTAGTAGCAAAAGCAGTTGCAGTTCCTGCGAAGTTATAACCACGAGGATGCATTACGAAGCCCCAACGGTACCAAGCAGTAGTACGGCCTGAACCCATGCCTACACCTTCATTACGCTCGATAGCAACTGGGTTTGGCACGTCTGTAGCAGCCATGAACAATGAACCCGGAAGAAGCATGTAAGAAGTTTTGAAAGTAGTAGCATTGCTACCTAGACCAGTGTTTGTTGCAGAAGCACTCAATGAACCGAAGTTACGGCTTACGATTACTCGCATTACGCCACCAAGCAAAGTTTCGAAAGAGATGTTACCATCAGTAACACGCTCATCGTCAACCAAGTTAGCAACTTTAATGTCTAGATATGTTTCAGGAGAAACAACTACGTATACAAAATCAGGAGCGTAGTCAGACCATGCACCCATTGCACGGATAAGGTGCTCAACTCTTTTGCCCGGAGCTGATTCAGTTAGGTCAACAAGACCTTCTAAAGTAGAACCAGTACCGATAGTGTCGCTAGATGCAGCTACGTAACCGAATGCTTTAGTAGCATCGCCATCTACTGCGTTACCTGCCCATACTTGGCTGTATAGAGTAGCAGCTTGGTTACCATCTGTGCCTGCGTCTGTATCTACTTGTTTAGCATTAGCAGTAGCAAGTTCAGCGTTTAATACACCTGATAGGCAAGAACGTAGAGCTTGATCTTCGTCTTCTGCACGAGTTTCAGCAAAGTCACGAGCGATCTTCTCTAGACCTTGTTCGCCAGAGATAACTGATTGTACCATGTACTCGTTAGCACCGTGAGTACGAACAGTCTTGATGTAAGTTTGAACTTCAGTGCTGATGTTAGTAGTTTTACCGTAGTCTTCACCTTGGGTAGCTACGTTAACAACTGCATTAGAAGAACCAGTAGTGTCTTCTGCAGAACCACCGGTAGCACCTACTGCGTAAGCACCAAGAGGTTTGTAGAAGCGGATTTGACCAATAAAGTCTTCACCGTTTGCGTTGATTTGAGCGTCTGTACCTACGATTTCAGTAGAAACAAGTTTCTTTGCACGTGTGTACATTTCATCTGAGTAAGCAGAGATCGCTTTATTAAGAGTGCCGAATGCACTTGAAGAAATTGCCATTTTTTAATTTCCTTAAAATTTAATTTAAAAAGTTAGTTTAGTTACAACCACTTCTTGTCACTTCCAAGATGTCCGGCTTGCGCTGCAGCCATAATCTCATCTGTTGTCATTTCGCTTAGTGGTTTAGTAGAGTCAAAACCTCCAGTTGGCGTTTGCATAGTTTGTTGACCAACACCAGAGGATTGTTTAGGTTTAAATAAAAACTCTTTGTCATCATCCTTTCGGAAACTGTCAATGAAGTCCTTAATAGAAGCGCCAGTTTTATGTACCCACTGACCATTCTCGTTCTGTACTAGTTGAGATACGACATCTCGATATGCAAAGTCTGCTGCAGTATCGTTACGGAAGTCCAAGCTTTTCAGAGAATCACGAACAGCATTATCCCGAGTAAGCTCGGTAATTTGCTTTTCTTTTTCTACTAATTTAGCACTGATTTCTGTAAGCTTCATGTCAGAGGCTTCTTTATGCTTACCTTGTTCCTCAAGGCGAGCAATTTCTGCTTTCTTTTTCTCTTCTTCAAATGCTACAGCTTTTGTAATAGCATCATCACGTTGAGAATAAGCAGCATTTAGTTTCTCTTTAATACCTGCAAGTTCTTCATCCACTTTAGCTTGGATAATCTTGTTGAGGTCTTCAGAGTTAACAGAAGGGGAACTGGTTTCTTCTTCATTAGTTACTTCGTTTTCAATTTCGTTTTGCATAATATTTTCTCCCGGTCACGGACCGTGTATTAGTAAAAAGCACAGCTTATATACTAGTTAAAAGTTAAAAGAGTTATAAATAGATTTTTAGGGACCTATTCCATAAAAATCCCATCCTTCAGGTATATCATCAAGGATGTCTTTGGCAGTGATGCCGTTCTTGGGGTTTAAAAGACCTTCGGCTCTTGCTTTACGCAAAAGATTCTGGTACGACTCTTCAGAGAGTCCTCTTTTCCTCATTGCTTTGAGGGTGTTTAAGAGTGTTTCACCTTCTACTGCTAAAGCATAAATTTCTCTTAGTTCAAATTTAGCTTTAATAGAGTCGGCCAAGTTAGTATAGAAACCATCATGGATGGTGGATGTCTGAATACGATTCTTCTTTCCCCAAAGATGGAACCACCGAACAATAGTTGCATCGTTCATATGATTACCGTTTACTCCTAAACCACTACGTGCTCCAATAATAGATTGTTTTCCTAAAAACTTGTTATCCGTTATTGAATCCTCGTAGATGTTAGAAACCTTCCGTCCTGTCACAGGATCAATAAACTCAATCCTTTCTTGAACAGTAGGCCTGTATCGCTGAAATAACAATTTACCATCTACTGTAACCCAAGGTATGTCTACTCTTTGGGATTCAGTGATGTAAAGGGTCGCAACGTCTTTCCAGAAAGCTACAAACTTTTCTGTTACTGGAGCAATATCTTTCAAATGCCCACTCATTATTTGAGCTACTTGTTTGAACTGATTAGGTCCAATCAAGCCACCCCTAACGTTGGTCAGCTTCTTAATAAACTCTTCAGAATCAGGATGTAAGTCTTGTGCCATAGCAATAAGACGATTCCCTATTGGAGAGTTATTATTTATTACGTAGTTAGCTTCTCTTTTTAATTCTTTGAGAGCTGCTACTACTTGTACTGCTTGATCTGCTTCTGCTTTCTTAATAGCTATATCAAGAGATCTATTAAACTCACGAAGTTCATTAGATGATATAACTGTGTAATCTTTTTTAGCAAGAATTTTAGCTAACTTGCCTTCGATCGCAGCTGCTTGAGTTGCTTGTCCCGCACCATAAAAGGCTACCATAGACTGTCCTTTAGCTCCTTTTGCAAGGTCTCCAAAATCAATATCATTCCCAATAGGGTTGATTTTTCTAAAGGCAGGATCAGACAAGGTTCTCTCTGCAACAAGGTCATATAAACGATTCTTTCTATTTGTCGCCACAACATTAGAAGCCTCTGCTAATGCTCTATCTCTAGTGGATAGCGCAATTAACTGAGCACCAGATGCAGATGCATCGTTTTCATTACCTAGCTGAGTTTTATAAGTTTTTAGTTTTGCAACATTAGAAAAGTCTCCATCTACATGATTGTAGATACGAGTGTATTCTAAGGCAAATCTAGCTAACTTGGGTAATTCTTCAGGTTCGATAGATTGAACTAATGGGTGTTCTAAGAACTCCCTAATTCTTCTATCTCTTTGAGTTTTGGATAATAGCAATGTGCCCAATTCACGGAATTGTTTTTCTTTGGCTTCAAATGCTGCTATCCTTCCAGTGTTAGTTAAAACACTAAAAGCTTCTCCTGTTAAAGTACCTAGCTGTATTTTTAATTCTTCTAAAACTAATTCATCAATATTCTTAGCAATCTTAGTGTTTAAGAAAGGTCTCACGAATTCACCACCTGCAGGATGTAGATAACCTTGAGTATACACTCGTCCTCTACCATCTATCTGCGCCCAGTTTCTCCATGATGTATCATTCTTGAGATGCCATCTAACCGATTGCATCATACCTAAACCCATCTCTCCACGTTGTTGAATAATTTTACGAAAACTATTCAATTCATCGTATTTAGCTACGCGACCTCTAGGATCACGAAAGTGAGCTAAGTCATCAAAGAATGAAGCAAAGTCAGTATCTATAGACCATTCTGCATCCATAGCATGGTTTAACATACTAGCAAAATCTCGATCAATAAGATCTTGATCATAGTTACCTGATGCTTTTCTAGTTACTACATTGATAGAAGTTCTATTTCCTCGTGAATCGAAAAATTTCTTTTCACCGGCTCTAACAAACAACCTGTCTCTGTCGTTAACAATACCAACTCTTCTAGAGTAAATTAACTCTCTATTAGCTCGTTGCAATAACAACATCTTAGGGTCTAATATTTGAACTTCTCGAGAAATAGTATCTTTGTAAGAACCTAAAGCAGATCTACCGCTATCAAGGTCTACAACACCTCTACGTGTAATACCTCTTAATCCTATTCTAATTTTACCTTGATCTTTTAATCCATCTAAAATATTAGAACCCATTTTATGGTATTCTTTTAATGTAGGTGATTTAAAGAATATTTCTAAATCGGAAATTTCTGATTGATGCAACTTCTTCCCTATTATAATAGCTAAACTATCATAATCAGTAGATTCACCAGTTGCAACATCTTTCATTATCTCAGACATTAGTTTTACGCGTCTTTTTAGAAAGTTCGGAGTACCAGATTCCTGTATATAATCTGCTTTCCTTTTAGTGTAGAACCACTCTAAGTCTAAAAATCTGCGTTTACGTTCTGAACCTGATCTCAGAAATTGAGTGAGGGCAGAATCAGTAGGTTTACCTTCCCACTTTTTAACAAAGGCTTTACCAAAAGGTAATTTTTCAATTTGTTTTATTATAGTGTCTTTTGCAGAGTTAAACTTAGGTAAGAAAGAAGGTAACTTTGGAAAATAATTTTTCAAAGGAGATCTTCCTTGCAAATACAAAGTTCTTGCTAAGGGCAATCCTTCATTAACTGCCCAATCTCTAACATACCTTTGGTTATCTAAGGTTCTATCTGCAATTTCATTAAATGTAGTCCACTTACCCATGATTTGTATTTGAGCAGTTTCACCATCTGGTCCAAATCGATACATCTGTGATCTAGCACGAGATCTACGATCTAATATACGAGAAGTGTTAACTACAGAATTAGATAATTCCGCTCTTAATACTGCTGCAAGATTATCCCAAGGTTTTTTATCTTTGGCATATCTTTCTAATACAAGTCTTAAGTTTTCTACAATGACAGATTGCTGATTAACAGAAACACCATCATTTTCTAGAGACACTACAAAACGTTTAACAAAGTTCTTTTGTTCTTGATTCAATAATTTAGATGAATCTAGAAAGTCTAATCTTTCTTGAAACACATTAAAATCAGGATCATAAACAAGGGTTGATTTAACTTCGCCAGTTAAGGGGTCAACTCCTGAATTTCTTTCATCGAATTGATTATTCGCTCTTCGTCTACTAACTTTCTTACCCGGTATCGAAGTACCTCGGTAGTCCGTTAATGCTAATGTAGAGTTCACATTGTGAGCCTCTGCCCTGAAGAATAATCTTAGATCATCTTCAACTTTAGTATTACGAATTAAAGTACTAGGTCTTGCTGCTGCAACTGATAATGAGTTGATAATATTAGAACCAATAACTTTTTGTCTGACTGGAGTTGTGTTTGTGTTTTTATTATCCAATCTACGTAGAGCTGTGAGTGAAAGCGCTTTACCGCTTGCTGTGGTAAAACTCTCCAAGGGGAGTTGACCGTTATCAAAAAGATCTACTTTCTGCGTATCTCCTTGAAAGTGGCGAACTTTGGTATCTCTTGGTTGTCTTTTTAACCAAGTTCCGTATGTTTCTTTTTTAGGCACTGAGCCATTTAATCTTATTAAAGTAGCAGCACTTACTGCTTTTAATGCTCGTGATTTAATATTAGGGGATGTACTCTCTAGAAGCTCACCGTGTGATTTAATAACAGGAACTAAAGTACTACGACACCGCCAATGGAGTGGGGGTGTGAAACGGTCGTCATTTAAGTCGTATACTTTTCCATCGTGGTGAGCACAAATTGCACTCGTGCGACTATCCAAAACAGCTGTAAAACGAACACCTTTCATTATCTCTTCATTTTCTCTTAGAGAACTAAGTTGAGATACAGATTGAGTTCTAGTTATTGCAGTGCGGACTAAGGCAGAAGCTTGCGCCTCCGTTAATCTGGTCTTACCTATGACGTCACGAATTATTCTTTCATTAGTATGACCTTGTGAAAGGCCTGTACTAATTGAAGTTCTCATTCGTGTTAATTCGCCAGAGCCTATACCTTGGATACGTTTGGCTAGATTTCCATCGCCCCGAACATTAACACCTACAATCTCTTCTAGCACTTTTGTAGACTTTGGTCTTCTTATATTTGCATAAGTGCCTATAGATTTAGCAAGATTGTTTGTGGTGAAGTCCACCTCAGTAATACCATAATCCTTCATGTTATTACCAAGGTAATTAGACATCTCGGCTACAAACCTTTTATTTTCTGGTTTGATGATACGATTAAAGGTATTGTTACGATCAATCGGACCTGCAGAACCAAATAATTTACTTAAACGTTTTCTATGCCGTCTAATAATTCTTTTGGTATTAGTTTGTACGCCTTCTTCGTATAGCCGAGTCATAGCGTTATGATCAATCGTGCGATCATATAAATCATCATTGATGCTAGACATATACGCTCCTATTATTTAGTTATTTAAGATCAGAAGCTTTTACTACTCTAGAGCCGGATTTGTCACTTACAAGTACTCGACCTTTGTCTAGTATAGCTTCAATGATAATACCTTCTTTAGTAATATCACCAGCTTTAAACGTGTTCTCTTCTTTATCGATACTTATTTCTTGTTTATCAACAACTTTCGCTGTTTTCTTAAGCTTAGGCTTAGCCATATTAATTCTCCATTAATGCTTCAGCAGCATGAGTAACAAATTTAACTGTCTTCTCATTACTTAAAGTTTTTTGGTTAGCCGCTATTTCAACAAAATTGTTATTTATAGCGACTATTTTCCAAAGTTTATTTTTACTTACCATACCTACAAACAACACATTATTTTTCTGAGTTGTCTTCGGCATCTTCTTCCTCATTAGTGATTTCTTCAGGTTGGGAATCCATTTGTTTTAGCATGTCATCCATCGGTTGAGAATCCATACCACCCATAATCAAATCATCTTCATTGATTTCTTGTTGACCTATCATGTCATCATAGTCAGAATCAATAATATCATTTGCTTTTGCAATATCTAAGAAAGTAGATCTAGGTATAATTCCAGTTTGATACCATTCAGTTACTAAGCGTAACCAATCTGCGCCAATAGGTGCAGGGTTTAAGTCTGGAGTTAAATTAAACTTAACGTCTTCAATTTTATAACTTGTACCGTATTTCCAATTCATCATCCAAACAATTACTTTACGCATTTGTTGAGATACTTTATTTGAAATAGATGCTAATAAAGCAGACTGCCCTGCATTTCGGATTTCTAAAGCAACACCAGAATCTCTACCACCGCCAGATTCTGCAGCCATCATTCTTATACCCAAACGAGCCATTTCGTTTACAGTATTTTGAATAACCATCTCCATGTCTCGCAATGCTTTAGATGGTGTTTCTAGAGCTTTAACATCGTCTCCTGCATTAACTTTAATCCAAGAACCGAGTCCAGCAGAAACCACATCTTCGAATTGATCATCTGTCATATCAGAAACTACAACAGGTGTATAGGTTGCGGCACCTAATAGTAAATGGTTTCTACGAGAAACTTTATTGTATAAAGAAAC
>Ga0115099_10169752_pt1 | contig 11150 bp, 1 predicted proteins | sample MBTome_FD_89017 | JGI IMG/M metagenome (GOLD analysis project Ga0115099, IMG submission 89017) | Marine eukaryotic communities from Pacific Ocean to study complex ecological interactions - MBTS_20Mar14_M2_3um Metatranscriptome... | ecosystem: Environmental > Aquatic > Marine > Oceanic | place... | reverse complement strand
GGCGAAGGAAGTGAGAGAGAGAAAGAGAGAGAGAGAGAAAGAAAGAGAGAGAATCTGCAGTCGAGCTGGCAAGTTGGAATTCCATTCACATATATTTTTTGGATCTTTGTTTCTTTTGACACACCTTTAGTTGAAAGTACAAAAATTGACAATTATCAACAAATAAAATGGCTTTCTATACCGTTGCTTTGCTTCTTTTGATGATGATGTCAACGTTATCATTGACAACAGCTTGGACAGCCCCACCCCCCAAGAGTGGTACTCATGCCTACGTAAAACCATGTGGTAGTGCAGACTACTTGACATCCACTGGTGTTAGATGTGCAACTAAAGCAATGTATCCAACTTCAGACGGAAAGGCTGACCCACAAAACAGAGTAAGATGTCACGAGCAAAAGGTAGGTTCATGCAAACCATGGTACTGGTGTGAACAGTACGCCCGGCCAATGGATCTTATGATGATCCTTGATAGCTCCGGATCTATCGGCGGTCTGTGGAAGAACATGCTTCAGGTTGTCCTTGCACTGATTGAAGGTATTCGTGATAGTGTCTATCCAAACGTACAGTGTGATGAAAATTACCGTTCAAGCGGTGGTGTATGCAAATTTCGTATGGGTATGCAAATTTGGGGCTTCTCAAATAACAACAATGGGCTTTGTGGTACACAAACGTGTTCTAGATCAGGTAACAGTTGGGTCTGCACTCCAAATAAAAAAGCTCTTAGTTCTATGGTGTGTAAAGTAACAGCAGCTAAACGAACTTTGCCATGCTACTATCCAGATGCAACAATACCAAAGGAAAATAAAGTATCGGGATATACATCACCAGCCAGTGCGGACAATGGAAAAACTTTTGATACTAACTTGCCAAATAATTATCTCCCACACATGAACACCCCACAATCACCGAATCGCGCGGCTAGTGTATTCAGTGGATGGGCTGATTCAAGAGATAAAGCTGAATGGGCAAAAGAAAGTGGTGCAACAAATCAAGTAGAGTACTTGAGATGGGTAGCACAAGATTGGCATGATAACTGGAACAGATGTTTCCCAAGAACACAGTGGACGAAAGCAATGATGGACTGCTTGTATACTGTAAGAAAGGACAATCCAAACGCAAACCAAGAAGATAATGCACTTCGTATGTGTATGATTGTTACTGATGGTGCACCATGGAGAGATGGCTTCCCTGATGGGTATGCATCTCCAAGAGAATCTAATTTAAAATGGGCAAACATGCAACTTAAAACTAATGGTTTAATTAATGTTGGTGTTTACTTGCAGACGGCAAGTAGTAGTACTGCTGCTAGAAAAAACAAATTTTACACTTATTGCATTGCATCTTGTTTCGAAGACTCGGATTACGGTAAAAGTCTTGGAGATTTCACCTCTGGTCAATACGCTGGCCATCCAAAAGCATATGACTTTGACACATGCTACAACTACCTCAACGCCGATCATACTCGTGCTAATGGGCTATTGGATGAATGCTCGTACTATATTGACGGTAATGTTCAATCATCAAACACCCTGAGTATAATCAAAGGAAAAGTGAATCAATTAGTCGACAACATTGCTGCTGCTTCGTACACCGTATCCACTCAGTCATCTACCACGCTCTCATGCAAATGGACAGACAACCAAGAATTGTGTGCACTTGATCGCTGCCTTCAAGTAAATCGTGAAGCATGGGTATGCTTCAAAGGTCACGAACAAGGTAGTGATGCTACTGGTGCCACAACCTGTGCAATGTGCAGACCTGGTCACTACAGAGATGCTTATGATTCTTCACCCGTCTGCAAAGTGTGTGCTAGTGGGCAGTTCATGCCATACGAGGGTGGTACTACTTGCAGTACATGCCCCAAGGGTCAGTACACTGGCAGCTGCGCTGGACAGAGTGACGCTGGTTGCACATGTTTGGACAAGGACCAACCAGGCTGTTCCGGTGCCACTGGTACTTGCCCACACGAGGGATGTGTTCGTTGTAAAAATTGTCCACTTGGTTACTTTGGTGGGGATTTGAATGACCAAGGTTGCGACAGTGGTGTTGGTCCAAGCGGTTGCATGAGTTCTGTTGGGAAGCAAAATGCTGGTACTTCATGTGACAGCTGCCCTGCTGGCAAAGCTGGTGGTGGTGGTTTGACTGCATGTTCTCATTGCATACCTGGTCAATACACTGACACTACAGCACAAGGGACATGTAAAAAATGCCCAAATGGAAAATTTCAAGACGGTACTGGGAAAACTGGATGCAAAGCATGCCCATTCGGACAAAAGGGTTATGGTACAGGAAAGACATCGTGTGAGACATGTGAAAGTGACAGTCACTCAGTTGATCCAGGTGTAGCTGATGCCACACAAGGTGCAACGGAGTGCTCACCATGTCCTGCTGGTTCCATACCATCGACAATCAAGCATGGTTGTGATATTTGTGGTGCCGGTAAGTATCGGGATTCTACAACTTTCACTTGCGAAAACTGTGTACTTGGTACGTACAGTACAAGCGGTGGTAGTGAAGATGCATGCCCAGATTGCCCAATTGGAAAGTACGGACCAAATCCCGTTTCAACATGCGTTAATTGCCCAAGTGGTCAAGCACAAGCTGCAAAAGGCCAACCAGTAGGTAATGCACCAGAAGTATGTGTCAATTGTCCAAGCGGAAGAAGATCCAATCCACCTTCTGGAACCACGGGTGCAGCAGACTGTGCTGAGTGCGTACGCGGTAAGTATCAAAACCATGCTGATCGTAACACGGGTAGTACAACAAGTCATACTTGTTTGGATTGCCCAAAAGGTCAATTTAACAACCAAAAGGAGCAGGAGACATGTAAGGACTGCCTTATTGGTTTTTTCCAGCCAATCCCTGGTGATGGTAACTACGATGCCCTTTCATGCAAGAAATGTACTGCACTTGGTACAGACAAGTACAGTGATCAAACCAAACAAGAAAATTGTAAGACTTGCACATCACCACTGATTGCTAATCCTGCTGCAAGTGGTTGCTCTTCATGTGATGCTTGGGAGTACAACAAGGCCGGTGTCTGTACACAATGTCAAGGTTGCACCCCGGGTTCTTTTAACCCAACTGGATGTACTACGGCACAGGGTGCTTGCGCAAGTTGTGAACCAGGTTTCTACAAAAGTCAGGATGACTCCTCTTTAAGTAGTTCTGATAGTGATGTGAATTCAGCAACTTATCGTTTAAATTTTGAAAGAAAATGTACAGCATGTAGTGACTGTACGAGTGGCAAGTACCGACCAACCAGTGATACTTGCCGTTTGCAACAGTCGTCATCTGAAGCTGCCTGCCAAAACTGTCCACAAGGATTCTTTTCCACTGGCACGTTAAAGTGGGACGAATACTGTACAAGATGTGATGACTGTGATGTTGGTCAAGAAAGAAAGACTTGTGGTATATCCAGTGTTGGTAGTTGCAGTGCATGGCCAGCACCAGTAATTCTTTCAATCTCAGGTCCTGGTACCACAGGAGGAATCACCAATGGCGGTGAACAAATTACCATTACAGGAAAGAATTTTGTTGGAAAACGCGGTTCTGACCCAACTTCCGAAGAAATTGTTCTCACACCTACCACTGATGACATTCTTGTTCGTTATGGTGGTCCAACTGCCGTACCTGATGCTACACCGTTCTATTATCTTGATAATTGTGTTCTTGCACTACCGTGTAATTTAGGAGACGATTGTTCAATCACTTGCTTAACCGCACCGGGCGTAGGTGAAAATTTGAATGTTGAAGTACTCATCTACAAGGGTGCAGCCAAAGGCCCAAAATCTGCCACAAATGGCGCTAGTGCAGTTTACAACAGTGGTACAAGAATCAGTTACGCTGCACCACTAGTTAGTGAGTACGAAGGTCCTGGTGCAGATAGAACAGCATCAACAGTTGGTGGAGAAGATTTAGTCATCAAAGGTGCAAACTTTGGACCACCTTGCCCGGCACCATGTCCATGGATTAACAAGGCAGAGATTCATGAGCTGTTGGATGAATCAAAAAGAAGAAGACTTTCCACACCAAAAGTGTACGTAATGGATCACACAAAATGTGCCGTTTTTACTCACACAAGAATGAAGTGTGTCATGCCGGAAGGTGCTGGGGGTGCTTTTAAAGTTGTGTTAACTATTGGTGGTTTAACATCCATTGAGACACAAATGTCTTATGGACCCCCAGAGATTACTCAAATGGAGGACAACTCTGGTAACCCGATTTCTGAAATCTCTACAAGAGGCTCTCAATTGATCATACTACGTGGTAAGAACTTCCCAAACAACCAACAAGAGCTTGATTCTGTGAAATTTGGTTCGCTGCAAAATGGATTTCAAACATATACAGTTGTTGCATCTGGTGATGCAACATCATTGACAACACCTGGTACATGCCATGTAGTCATACTGAACCCACCAAAACCGGAGCAAATTAGATGCTTGACCGCATCAGGTGTCCTTCGCGCACATCAGTGGATTATTACAGTTTCTGGTCAAGTTAGTCAACCATCACCCCAGTATCACTTTTTTGAACCAACGATTACTACTGTTGAAGTGGAGACGGTCAGTGACAGAATTAATAATGAGCTAAGCCTCTTTCCTACTAAGGGTTCAACGGCAATTGTTACTGGTACTAACTTTGGAATCACATCCAGTGGTCAAGTTGTACCTGGATCAACGTTGAACATTATTCTTTATCCAAGAGGTGATCTTGGTGCACCTGTTGAAAAAAGTGTTGATATTCTTAAACCTAATGTAGCAGACACGACAAAAGATCGTCTTCGATTTACTATGCCAGAAGATTATGGAAATGGTTGGACAATGGCGTTTAAGATTTCCAAGGAATCAAGTACTACGACCTATCAACCATGGCCAGCATCCACTTCCACTACAAAGTTTGGTTACCAACCACCAACTATTCTTCATACTGATACAGAAAATGCTGCAGGCAACAATCTATTAATTGAACTTATTGGTACCAATTTTTGCAAAAGCAAGGGTTGTGCCACTGTTTACATATGCCAAGCAGGTTCTGTGAATCCAAATGCATTATGCTTTGCTGGTGGAATCAAAGCAAATGGACCACATGCTGCTGCCATTCCGATGGCGGAAAATGCTGTTACCAAATGGACACACACGGAGATTAGAATAACACCACAAAACAATCGTGCATATGATAATCGTTATCTTTTTGTTGCTGTAGGTGGTACTGTCTACTCTAACCCTGCATTTCATTCTAGTACAAATCCAGAAATTCATGCAATATGCGAGGGTATCGATGCCAATTGTAGAGGTTATCCAAGCGTTATTAAAGCATCAGGAAAATATCCAACAGATGGCAAAGATACGGTTAGTCAACAAAGATTGACATTTTCAATACTTGCTACTGAAGCAAACCTTGACTCAAACAATTCACCACCATGGGCTTCAATGCGTATTAGTGTTGGGCCTGCAACATCAAGACCAGTCGAAGATTTAATTACAAATGCAGTCGGTGGTATCGATTGTAAGGCTGAGGATGGTACGTTGATGGCAGCTGGTTGTACGAGATTTACGTTTGCTCTTCCTGCAAGTGGTTGGACAGGTCTTAACCAACCAATTACTTTATGGGTTGCAACGATAAAATCAAACAGCGCATTGATGGATTTTGATTCACCAAGAATTACACACATTTACAAAGCAGGCACAACGGATGGTACGGGTAAGACTGTGAGAGTACCAACAGGTGGTAGTGCTGCGGGTGGTGCATCTGGACCGAATCGAAAATTTGATATTATTGGTTCAAACTTTGGTTCCTCTTCCATTCCTAACTCATTTGAGTTGTTCTTTAAATCGACTACTGATGACAACGACAAAACAGCATTACTCACCCAACCAAGTTCCACACCATCACAGTGTGATTCATACGATCACAAGAAACTGTCTGGTTGTAAGTTTCCAGAAGGACAGGGTACCAACTACGTTATTACAGTAAAAGTGTTTGGTCATCCAACACAAACATTCCCTGTTGATGTGACTAATTTAATTAATTACGAGAAACCAGCACTTTCTTCTATTTTACCAACAAGTGGTGGTACCAAAGGTGGTTACACGTTGACAATCAGTGGAACAAACATGGGTGTGGTAAAACCAACGGTAACGTTTGGCGGTACTATCGTGGCAGTTGCAGACCAAGCAAATGGCTACCATGATAGCCTTACATTCCCAGTACCAGCTGGCCAAGGTGACTCAATAAACATTGTTGTTACTGCAGGTGGTCAAGTGTCAAACAACATAATTTTCAAGTACGACGCACCAACAATCAGTAGTCTGTCACCGACAAGCAGTGAAACAGATGGAAAAGATGGAATTACCGGTGCAAGAATTTTAGCAACACTTACCGGAACAAACTTTGGTCTTCAATCAAATACAAATATTGAAATTCTTTTCAAGAATACAGAAAACAATAAAATGTTTAGAGTAACTTCTAAAGATATAGTCAACATTACAAATCACAATGAAATTAAGTTTTATATACCACCTGGTTACGGAGCGAAAATTGAAGTCTCGGTTTTGGTAGCAGGACAAGAAAGTCCCACATCAACTTCCTTTTCTTACAATGCGCCAAGCATTGGTAGCATCTCCATGGACTGTAGCGGATTTGATGAGTTAAGTAAATCGTTTGTTGTTGATGCTAAACCATGCTATGGATATCAACCAAAAGGTCGTGATCACACAAGACTCTATCCATCAATTAAAAAAATCGTAGTGCACCCAGATAGAACTGCGACCATTGATTACGATTTAGCCAAAGAAAAAGATGGCAAAACGACATACACTTTCTCTAGCAGTCCAGGCTCATCTATTGTCGTCAACGGCATGCCATCAGAGACTCTACTGAACCAAGAATACATTGTAGCCAATGCGTCTCTTGCTGGTGCCTCTGCCAATTCTATACGTGTTCTGTTAAGCGCTCGCATGAATGGCATTGCTGCGAAAGAGTACGCTGGTATTGCTGGTAGTATGATTGGGAATACATATGTCTCCTCCACTACACAAGGTTTTCGTTTCATGGAAACAGATGCATGTGGTGCACAAACGTCTGCAGATAACTTGCGCAACTCTGGACTTGAACCATTTGAAAGATGGCAAGACAGAAATGATCAAGCAGGTGCATCATCATCAGCTGGTACTGTACTATCGAGAGAATGCAAGCAAGCATCTGTTGATAGAAGGCAAAGAATTATTGTTAAAGGTAACAACTTTGCAAGAATTGCTGGTGCACCCATTAGCGTTACTATGATTGGAAAAACATGTGATTGTGATACTCTGTTGGACGGTACGAGCGCACCATGCAGGAGCACGGTCAATGGATTATGCTCTGCCAAGAAGGATGGATTATGCTCTGCTGGTACCAAAGATTGTTCCTCTGAACCAATTGATCAAACACCAATCAAAATGCCAGTTGAGTATCATGGTGAAGATCAAATTATTGTTCCAGTCGTTAAAGGTTTTGGTAGATACCACCAACTTTCTGTCGCTGTCGGTAGTACAACTGCAGCACCAGTCATATTAAGATACCACCGACCAACTGTTACTTCATGGATGAGTGAAGGTGCATTAACGGGTGAATCTAACATTCTTAAACCGAATGGTGCATCAAGACTCTGTTACCTTGGTCACAACTTTGGTCAAGGACCATCTGAAATCATGGAAAAGTTAGTTGAAATAAGAATTGGCAGCGAATTTACTATTGATGGTATACCATCGACTGATTTAGATGTTACCATGCCAATATGTGGTGATGTAAAATGGTATGAATCATTATCAAGTGGTAATGATGAATACAAGGGTACACCGGCGGTTTGTTGTTCGATTCCAATTGGTACAGTTGGTGCAAGAAACCATTCCGTTATAATTAATGGCCAAAGAGATGATTGTTCTACAAATCCAGTGTTGTGTGCTTTTGCCAAATCATGGCCGATGGATCGAAGGGAAAAATTAATCACTGAAGAAGAATTTCAAGATATGCTTAAAGATGCTGGTGGCGGACCACCATTGTTTAGTTGTGGTCGGTCCGATGAAACTCTTGCCATTCAATCATATGGTAATGTTGGTGAGCTATGTCTTGGTGTGAATGATGGTGTTGAACACGGTACATGTGAAGATGAAGGATGTACCAAACCAAAAGCGTTGGCTGGATTCTTTCGTCTTGATTTAGATCTAGAATTTGCTTGTAAATACGGTTCCAATTTACCGTGTCAAAATGAAGTCGATGTCACAAAATTTGATGCTATTAAATATGAAGTCAAAGATAAAGAACTTTGCATTGCGCCTGAATCTGTTGAAGGAGGTTTAGCTGTAAATGCATCTGGTGCCGTTATTAATTGTGCAGAAGGTACTAATCAATGCTCGAATAAAGGTTCTAATGCAGTTGCACCAGGATCCTGTGTTTTTCGCCGACCCAAAGAAGCAAAAAGAGCACTTGGTAATTATTATATATCATGGGCAGCAACTGATGCAGCAACACAAAGTAATACCAAGTCATTAACACCCAGATGTGATAAAAAAAGATTCGAACATTTATTAAATCCAGAAATATATACCAAATATCCTGGATTACAACAAAGTCCTACCTGTTATGATATTGTTGCATGCAATCCGAAGACATCCTGTACGGGTGACAATCAATGTGGAAAGGAGTACCAATGGATGAAACCAACCTGTGAATTATGGCAAGAAAAGAACCCATTCAGAAACAATTGTACAAGTGATGATCAATGTAGACAAAGGAGTGGTAGTAAAGCAGGTGCATTTGGTTTAAGTTCAGCGTGTGAGAGAGAACATCCTGAAGATTGTGCTCGATGTAAATTGGAAGGTGTTGTCCCTGATCCTATTACCGGAATAAGAAGTGGACAATGTGAATGTGTTGGTGGTGCACCAAGATGTGGTTTATGTACACAACCAGTGAAATATGATGATGATCGAACCGATATTAAAGGATACTTTCGTTTAAATAATGAGTGTCAGGAATGTCCAGAAAACCCAGAATTAATACTAATTGGTATATTGATAGTAGTAATACTCGGTTCGGTGGCTGCATGGTGGTTGCAGAAGAAAAAAATAAATATATCAATCATGACCATTGGTTTTGATTATTTTCAAGTATTGGCAATCTTTGCAAGAATTCCTGTCAACTGGCCAAAATGGGTAAAAGATTTATTAGAAGTATTATCTATTTTTAATTTTAATATTGATATTGCTGGACCAGAATGTGCCTTTCCAGATTTTGATTATAAAACAAAATGGTGGTTGACGATAATGACACCCATAATTTTTGGCGGGAGTTTATTTTTAGTCTTTATTTTTGTTATTTGTAAAAAATTTATATGGAAACAATGCGGATGGTCAACAAAACAAGTGAAATGGTGCAGTCATGGACCAAGATTATTAGCAACATTTTTATTAATTTTATATTCATTGTATTTAAGTGTTGTTAGAAGAGCATTGGATATCTTCAACTGTAATCCACCAGATCCACCAGATGGTTACTTATACACTGAATTTGTATCGATTGAATGTGAAGCAGGTATCTGTAAATGTGGTGATCCAAATGAATTGCAAGCAGAATTAGTTGCACCAGCACTATTATGCATCATAGTGTTTGCCATTGGTTTTCCAATCTATGTCTTTTATTTAACATGGTTCTTCAGAGTTCAAATGAAAATGGATCAACTTTTACGAGCACATGGATTGGGTGATATAAGAAGTGAATCGATTGATAATGCTGGATCAGCAGCAACTGTTAAAAAAAGATTTTGTCGATCAACCTCCAAGCACACCTTTAATTTAAGAAAAAAGTATAATATGTTGTATTATCATTTTAAACCAGGTAAAGTATATTGGATGTTTGTCATACTAGTCAGAAAATTTTTAGTAGCGATGTGCGCTTTGATGTTTCGTGCCAATGTTGGTTTCATGTTAAGTATGATATTATTAGTGCTATTTTTTAATTACATATTAGTTATCAAACATCGGCCATTCATGTCGTCAATGGAGAGACATCGTGTCATTGAAAACCATACGCAAAAAGCTATTGAAGCCGATGATGAGCTTAAGCGTGGCAAACTTTCGGATGAAATTCAATCGGATGCTCTGCTACATTTAGAAATAAGAAACGCTATAAGAGACTTAAAAGAAAAAATTAAAGAAACAGAAAAAAAACAACAAAAAAGTAATGCTACAAAAAATATTAAAACATTAGACGGTTTAAAAACTGCTGGTTCCAAGACGGATTTATTATTAAAGCAGAGGGACCAAAAATATTATTTTGATTACAACACTTTAGATCAAATCTTAATAGCTTGTGCTATCTTTTTGTGTGTCATTGGATTGATGTTTCAATCAAGACAATTCTATATGGTCGACCCTGTAACTGGTTTTGATGTATTAAATCCAGACAGTGCCTTTTTTTATAATACAGTATTGGTTGCAGCAGGTTTTGTATTATTTGGTTCATTGGTCTATTATATGATTGTGTTTGCTACAGAAATTGCTGGTAAAGTACCTTATTGGTTAAGACAATGTTGTGCAACAAAGCAATCAAGACACGAAAAACAAGCAAAAATTTTAGCCGAATATCAAAATGCACACGAAGATTCTGGTGATATTGAAATGCATAGTAATCCATTGGGTGCTGGTGCTGGTGTTGGTAATGATATAAATGACGCAGCAAGAAAAGCAAACGAAGCAAAAAACGAAAGAAACAGATTAGCAAACGAATTGGCACATTTAGAAGACACACAGGGTGAAATGAATGCTGAATACCGTCGTTTGAAAGCTCAAGCAGCAAGAGGTCAATTTGATCAATCACGTACACCCAAACATCGTAAAGGTAGATCAAAACAGAAGAAAAGAGTCTTTGACCCAAGACATGTAAATGATGATGTTGATGATTCAAGAGTAGATGATAGCATATCACCAGCAATTGCTTTGAAATCAAACGATGAAGATGATTTACCGCCAAATTGGGAGAAATTTTTTGATGAAGCGGAACAAATACCGTATTATTACAATTCGGTAACGGAAGAAACAGTATGGGAAACACCAACAATGTAAGGGGAAAAAATATAAAATTTATTAAAAGAAAATTAAAAAAAGATGTATAAG
>Ga0115099_10199314_pt1 | contig 11238 bp, 19 predicted proteins | sample MBTome_FD_89017 | JGI IMG/M metagenome (GOLD analysis project Ga0115099, IMG submission 89017) | Marine eukaryotic communities from Pacific Ocean to study complex ecological interactions - MBTS_20Mar14_M2_3um Metatranscriptome... | ecosystem: Environmental > Aquatic > Marine > Oceanic | place... | reverse complement strand
AGGAAATGTAGCTTAATTGGTTAAAGCGCCGACCTGTCACGTCGGAGACTGTGGGTTCGAGTCCCATCTTTTTCGATCTTAAGTCTTTAAATTTTGATTTTGTATTTTAATTGGATCTAATGCAATATCGTCTCTTTGTTCGTAAAACACCGATAAAATAGCTAAACCAACTGAAGACTCAGTTGCAGATAGAACCAAAATAAAGAATACGAAAATATACCCAACTATGTCATCTAAATATAGCGAAAATGTTATAAAGCTAAGATTTACAGATAATAATAAAATCTCAAGAGACATGATAGTTTTCAAAATATTTCCTCGATTCAATACTAAACCAAGCATTCCAATATGAAAAAGTACTATAGCAGTACCTAATAAATAAAAATTTAATTCAATTTCAGTCATAATTTTTTTTGAGTACACTGGGGCTTGAACCCAGGACCTGTGGATTAAAAGTCCAATGCTCTACCAACTGAGCTATATACTCTAAATGATTACTTTTTTTATACTGCGAAAAGTAATAAGAAAACAATCATAAGTACGAATAATGCAATAGCTTCAGTTAGGGCGAAACCTAAAATAGCCATTTTAAACATTTCATCTTTAAGAGAAGGGTTTCTAGAAATACCTAGAATTAACGCGCTGAAAACAACACCGATACCTACTCCAACTCCTGCTAGTCCAATTGTTGCAATACCTGCTCCAACAAATTTAGCTGCTTGTAATAACATAAGTCAATCAAATATAACTTATGTTATTTCGAAAATTCAAAGCAGCTTAGTTTTTCTAAGAATTTCATCTACATTTACAACATTTTTAGTCAAATATTTTGGTTTTTACAGGTAATTTTTTTGCTTCCTGCCTTTAAAGCTTCAACTGCAATGTGTTTTGGAATACCACAAACTTCAAATAAGGTAGTACCTCCTCTGACTCTTGCAACCCAATGTGAAACAGCTCCTTTACCTTTACCCATACGAGATTCTGTTGGTTTTGCTGTTACTGGCAGATCTGGAAAAATTCGAATCCAAATTTTTCCTTTACGTTTTATTTTTCTTGCAATAGTTCTTCTAGCTGCCTCTATTTGATGTGCAGTGATCATACCTGCAACCTTGGCTTTTAAACCAAGTTCACCAAATTGAACACTGTTAGCTTTATATTCAAATTTTTTTAATCTACCTTTTCGGGTTTTCTTATATTTTGTTTTTCGTGGTTGTAAAAACATTTTTAATACATGACTGATTACTTTTCAACTATCCAAACTTTAATACCATAACTACCATTCGAATTATGTGTAGTAATTTGAGAATAATCTAGCTTAGCAGAAATACTTTGGACTGGGACATCCCCAACTACTATTATCCGTTGACTCGCTCTTGGTACTCCATTTAGTCGACCTTTTATAACAATTTTGACGCCTTTTACTTTAGATGATTCAGTACTTGTTAAAATTGTCAAAGCTTGCTTAACAAATGATAGAAAAAATTTATGTCGTTTAATTTTTTTTAACTGAAAAGCGAGAAATTTTGTCAGTAAACTAGCGGAGTTCGAGTTATAAACTACGTGAAATAAAAGCTCAATACCTTCTTTTAAAAACGGTGTGTTCCTAAATTTTTGAAGAGACATAAAAACTTTTTCTTGCGTTGACTTTAAGAAGTAAAGATCTTTATTTGCACAACACAAATTCAAAGTTATATTTATTTTGTTGTTATTAAATAAATCTAATACTTTAAAAATTTGATAAAAAATACCACTGATTGCCGTATTTGAATGGTGAAATTTTATAACATCACTATTATTTTGAGACACGACAGCGTCATTTTGCTGTTTTAAAAAAAATAATTTACTACGTAATGTTGAGTTCAAGTAATACTTCAATTTATAAGGTCGCGATGAATTGTTAAATGAGTAATTTAGTTTACTCTTTGTGTGAGAAGAAATAAAATTTTCAGTACTATTATTTGATTTCTTTACAATTTTTTTTTCTCCAGCACTATTTACAAGAGTAAGTTTTTTATCAGTTTCTTTTTTATTTAAAATAAAATCAGAAGTAATAAAATACGATATGTACAAATTTAATGTCGAGCCATTATAATGCTGCTTATAGTCATGTAAAATAATCCCATATGTTTCTAAAACTCTTTCAATATAATTTCTTATTTCCAAATCTTTAAAAACATATAAAGGCAGTTCGTGATTCTTTTTTTCAAAAAATTCAGTCTTCCAAGTTTTGTTAACACCAAGTCTAAAAATTGTTGGATTAATTTTTTGTCCCATTTAAATTCTAATTTTTTTTCTTTTTTTTTTGAAAACAAACCTTTCCCTTGTAGGTACGAACTCACCAACTTTATGACCAATCATTTCATCTGTTATGTTGAGTTTGGCAAAGGTTTTCCCTGAATGTACATTACATGTCAAGCCTACAATTTTAGAAGTTATTTCGTAATTTCTAGGTAAGACAATAAGTTTTTCAGTTAACTGATATTTTTTTAAGAACGGACCTTTCCATTTTGATCTTTTCATAATTTATCTTTTTTTAATTATAAATTTATTTTTAGAATTACTAGTTTTTCCTCTAAGGTTGGCTTTACCCCATGGAGTTCGGGAATTCCCTGACTTCTTACCTTCACCACCTCCATGCGGATGATCAATAGGGTTCATTGCAACTCCTCTTACTGTTGGTCGTTTATTGCGCCATCTAGATTGACCAGCCTTACCAAGTCTTGTTAAGAAGAATAATTCTTTAGAAACTTCTCCAATTGAGGCAAAACAATTAGAAGAAAGATATCTTTGCTCCCCTGAACTTAATTCAATAATACAGTACTCTTCAGTTTTTTCCTTGATAACTGAGAATGTTCCTGCTGATCTAGATATTTGACCTGAACTTGACGTGGTTGGCGAAACATTATAAATTGGCGTTCCGATAGGGATATTAGCTACAGGCAGTGAACTTCCCAAACTTGGTGTTGCTTTTAGTCCTGATTTTACAATATCTCCAACACGTAAATTTTGGGGTGTCAAAATATAATAAAACGATTTGCTAATGAAATCAAACACAGATGAAATATACGCATTCCTATTGGGATCATGTTCAATAGTACAGACAATAGCTGTAGAGTTGAACTTTCTGTCAAAATTGATTTTTCTGTATTTTCGTTTTACTCCTCCTCCTTTGTGAAAAACAGTGATTTTGCCTGAATGATTTCGGCCACTTGAATTTTTTTTACCTATAACTTTACTTTTTAGCAAAGGTTTTTTGCTAAGATTTAAACTTTTATTATTTAATTTAATTAATTGACGCCGTGAGGCAGTTGTAGGTTTTACTTTTTGTAACATCATTTTTATAAAATAAATACGTTTTTTTATGACTTTATCAAACACATTATTTAACAATCTAACAAACAAGTTAAAACTAGAAACTTCTTTACTTCAAAAAGAGAAGTCTTATGTAAAAAATTTGTTAAATCAAACTACTTATTTGAAAAAATTGAAAGAAAATGATTCTAAGAACTTAAACATGAAAAAATTCATTGCTCACAATGATAAAGAAGCAAATCTGCAAGATTTTGTTATCGCTTATATAGTGAGTATTTCATTCTTGAAAGCAAATACAACAATTCACGTTTCTGATACTCAAGGAAATTTAAAACTTTTTTATTCTGCAGGTTCTGTAGAACTAAGTGGTAAACAAAAACGAAAACGTCGAATTGCTGTTTCAAAATTGATTTCTTTAGTTTTGAAAAAAGCTACTTTCCTAGGTCAAAAACCAATCGCATTACACCTAAATAATGTAAATTTTTATAAAAATTTGATCGTCCGTAAATTGAAACGAAATTTATATATCAAAATAATCAAAATCTTAAATCAAACACCTTATAATGGTTGTCGAAAAAAGAAATTACGACGAAAAAAGTACACTAAAAGATTTAAATAAAATTTAAATAAATCTTGGAGAAATGGCTGAGCGGTTTAAAGCGGTAGATTGTAAATCTATTGAGTTTTCTCATCGTAGGTTCGAATCCTACTTTCTCCTTATCTTGTATCTAACGAAATATGGCGCAGTTGGTAGCGCGCCTGCTTTGGGAGCAGGAGGTCATGTGTTCAACCCACATTATTTCGAAATGTTTTTTTTCTTTGTAAGTAAATAACTTGTTTTTAATTGTTGATCTAAAGATTTGTATAAATTAAACATATTTTTCTTATAAGAAAAATCGTTTAAACCTTTTAATTGGGAAGTTGAATATACTTTATTATTCACTTTCACTGCAATTAACTCAAACGATGGTTTTAAATCCTTTTTAACTGATTCAAGTTGTACTTCTGTTGTTTTAAAATCTGAATTGATGAATAGAATAAAACTACAAACAATTGGGCTTATAGTTGTATAAATTGAATTTTTAAATAGTTTTAATGTAATACCATTTAAACCTTTTGAATAATTTAATTTTAATTTTTTTAATTTTTGTTCTGTACGAACCCACTGGTTCAAATCTAATTTAGCGGAATGAAACCAAAAAAAAAAGCCATTAGTTTTGAAAAAGTTCTTAAGTTTAACACTTTGATAATCTTTTGAATTAAAATCCATTTTGCAATAATATTTGCGACTGTTTTGTAAACTTAGGCTTAGCAGGACTCGAACCTACGACAAAGCCGTCATGAGCAGCACGTTCTACCAACTGAACTATAAGCCTGAAAGAAATTAAAAATTTTTTTTTATGAGAATTAGTATAGGACAAATTTTGATCTTATTGATGATAAGTTTTTTACTTTTTGGAGATGTGCGTAGTTTAAAAACTAAATTTAAATCTTTTTCCGGAAAAGTAAAAATATTTCTAAACAAAAAAAACAGGAAAAAAGGGACTTGAACCCCTGACCTTCGGTTTTGGAAACCGCTGCTCTACCAACTGAACTATTTTCCTAGCCAAAGACTATTTTTCGGATTCAACAAACAGCTTTATTGAAAATGTTTTCTTACTATAAATATTACCTAGAAATAAAAAATCGAATCTTATTAATAATTTTTACATGGATGTCTCTTTTAATAGTTTGCTATTATTTCAAAGAACCACTCTTGTTTGAATTTATAAACGCAAACAAATATTGTACTAGCGTCCCCTATTTTATTTTTACAAACGTTGGAGAAGTCTTCCAAGTTTATTTACTATTAATCCTTTTTATAGCGAATCAAACAACTATTTTAATGGTATTGTATCACAGTTTGATCTTTTTAACATTAAGCCTATACTATTCAGAATATAAACAATTTAAATTTATCTCAAAAATCTTTGTTGTCACTTGGTTCTGTTCTATCATTTTACTAACTAAATTTGTAGTACCTTTTAGCTGGGCATTTTTCTTAAGTTTTCAAGAAACAAACAATAATCTTCAACCTACGTCATTTTTTTTTGAGGCTAGAATTCTTGAATATTTTAATTATTTTACTAATTTCTACTACATTTGTGTAGTGAATTGTCAACTTTTAATCGGTTCGCTATTCTTTTTAAATATTATCAGTGAAAAAGTAGGAACAATTAAAACTTTTAGAAAACTTTTTTATTTAATATTTGTACTGTTCTCAACAATAACTACACCACCTGATATTTTCAGTCAAATTGTTGTAAGCTCAAGTTTGATTATTGTTTATGAGCTTTTAATTTTTTTAAAACACATAAAACCTAATTAGGAAGCCAATTAAAACTAATAAGAATCCCGACGGTAAACATTAAATAACCTATCGCAAGAGGTAAAAAACATTTCCATCCTAAATGCATTAGTTGGTCGTATCTGTACCTTGGTAAAGAGGCTCGAGTTAATATAAAAAAAACAGCACCTATAGCGACCTTCAGTGAAAACCAAATGCTTCCAGGAATCCAATTCAATAAAAACATATCAACAGGTGGAAGCCAACCTCCTAAAAATAGGACAGATGACAGTGCACACATTAATAACATATTCGAATATTCTCCTAAGAAGAATAAAGCGAAAGTCATTGCTGAATATTCTACATTATAACCAGATACCAACTCAGCTTCAGCTTCGGGTAGATCAAAAGGATGTCTATTTGTTTCAGCCAGCATCGAAATATAAAACATAACAAATAATGGGAATAGAGGTACGATAAGCCAAACTTCTTTTTGAGCAAGAACTATCTTGCTTAAATTCAGTGAACCCACACAAACAGCTATACTCAAAACAATAAAACCGATCGAAATTTCATACGAAATCATCTGTGCAGTAGAACGTAAAGCACCAAGAAATGCGTACTTCGAGTTACTCGCCCAACCAGATAAAATTAGTCCATAAACATTTAAAGAAGAAATAGCAAATATATACAAAATTCCAAGATTGATATCTGCTAAGACTACAGTATGTGAGAACGGAATTACGGCCCAACCAATCACACTTAGAATGAAAGAAAGGACAGGTGCTAATAAGAAAATTCCGATATTAGAGTTACTAGGTAAAATTGTCTCTTTCACAAGTAATTTTAACCCATCTGCTATAGCTTGAAGTAACCCAACAAAACCTATAACATTTGGACCTCGACGTCTTTGGATTGCTCCCATAATTTTTCGTTCTGCTACTGTAAAAAAGGCAACAGAAAGTAATAATGGGACAGTAGTACTAAGAATCTTTAGTAAAGTTATTAAAACTGTAAACAACATTCAAGGCTAAAACCGGACTTGAACCAGTATTTTAAGATTTGCAATCTCGCACATTACCATTATGTTATTTAGCCATATACAATTTTGGTTACTTGAAGTAAATGTAAAAAAGACAGAGTGGGATTCGAACCCACGGTATCTATTAAATACAACAGTTTTCAAAACTGTCGCCTTAAACCGCTCGGCCATCTATCCTTCGTTTTACACAACTTTCTCTAAAACTGTAAAAGAATAAATATATAGCAATAGAAGGGGTTTGAACCCTTAGCTTTAACCTTGGCAAGGTTACACTCTACCAATTGAGTTACAATTGCAGAAACAACATTTATTGAAGAAAAGGCGTTTTGAAAGAGTTTAATAGATACACCAATTCTTTTTTACTTTTAGCATTAGTTATTAAGATAATGTTTAACGGAGGTAAATTTGTAAATAAGTAAAACTGTTGTTCTAATTCTTCAAAATTAATTAAGTCCATTAATGTCAAAGAAAAACTTTTATCTTTTAATTTTTTAGAAACTTTTATTCCTTTAAAATCCTTTAAATTTGGGAAAACTTGAGCTAAAAGCTTTAAAAAAAATCATACATTTTCGTTTTAGTTAATACTACAATGCAACCAACAGGGTGACCTTTTCTAACTTTTAGTAACACATTGGGTCGTCTGGCTTTTGTTATAGTTCCTTGTTTGGTTGTAATCAGCTCTAATGCTACCAGAGAGGCTGCAATATCTTTAATCACAAAGCTTTTACATCCAAAGTTTAGAATAATTTTTTTTAATTCAGGAATATCACTTAAATTGTGATAAAAGAACTTGTTTATTAAATCGTATCTAATTACTTTTTTGTAATAATTTTCTAAAAGATTCATTTTATATTAACCCGATCGACAAACTGACGAATTTCATAAATTTTTTTTTTTTAATGTTTTAGGGATTGGACCTAAGATTCGGGTACCTATAGGATTCCCTTGCTTATTAATAAGAGTTACAGAATTTTCATTTAGAGAAAATGAAGAACCATCTTTCTTCTTATATTGAGTCTTTGTCCGGACAACTAATGCTCGAAATACTCCTCCTTTTAAAACTTTAGAAGTCTTTTTTGATTTATTCCGTAACTGTTGCACAGAAACAACGATTATATCTCCTAAACGAGCATATCGTTTTTTAAAACCACCTAAAACTTTTATACACTTAACGGTTTTCGCGCCTGAATTATCAGCGACTTTTAAAATAGTTTGTTGTTGTATCATTTTACAATAATTTATTGCGTTTATAGCTCAATTGGATAGAGCGTTGGATTTCGGTCCCAAAGGTTATAGGTTCAAGTCCTATTAAACGTAAATTTCATCTTACCATTTAAACTTTGACAAGTAACGTTTATTTACCAATATTTGAGTTTGAAGTTTAGTTTTTTGCTCAATAGATTGGCTTTTTGATGAAAAAGAAGCTAAGATCTCATTTGCTAAATCTTTGTAAAGACTAGTAGAACTCTTATTTCTTTGAACAGTGTTCCTAATGAATTTTAAAGCGGTCATGATTCGAAGCGAATCTTTAACAATAAATGATGGAGTAACTTTTTTTGATTTTCTCTTACCTTTTTTCATTACTTGCTCATTTATTTTGAAGGCAGAAGTTGTATTAATGATAGCTAGTTGAACCAAATTCTGAAAGTTTTTACTTGAAGATTTTTGAAGCAATTTTGAAGATCTTAGCAAAATTTTTTCACTGGTCCTTTTCTTTCCATTTTTCATAAATATATTAATAATTCTATTTTTTAAAATTGTTGTTTTTTTTCTTCTAAATCCCATTATACATATTTTTTAACTTTTTTTGTACCGTATTTAGACCTCGAGGTCTTTCTCGACGGTAATCCTGCAAAATCGAGTTTACCTCTAACTAAGTGGTATTTTATACCGGGCAAATCCTTAACTCTACCTCCTCTAATAATTACAGTTGAGTAAGCTTGTAAATTATGACCTTCTCCTGGTATATAAGCATATACCATTTTATCATTAGTAAGGCGAAGTTTTACAATTTTTCTCAAAGCTGAATTTGGCTTTTTAGGGGTTCGTAATACTAATTTGCTACAAATCCCTTTTTTTTGAGGACACTGATTTAAAGCTGGTACTTTATTTAACTTTTTTTTTTTTTTTCGACTTTTTTGTTTTTTACAAAGCTGATTTATAGTTACCATATAAGAATGTCTTTTAAATTTTTACCAAAAAGGGGACTTGAACCCCTACTCCTAAAGGAACTAGAACCTAAACCTAGCATGTCTACCAATTCCATCATTTTGGCAAACGAATGGTGTTCGTAAAATTACTCGTTACCGGACTTGAACCGATACTCTAAATAGAATCAGATTTTAAGTCTGACGTGTCTACCAATTCCACCAAACGAGCATTATTTAACAATTTTTTATTTTTTGAATGAGAATAAAATAAAAGGTTTTGGAGATAATCGGATTTGAACCGATAACTTCATGTATGCAAAACATGCGATCTACCAATTGAACTATACCCCCAAATTATAATTTTTTAAACTAAATTAATCTTAAATTACTAAAAAGCAAATAAAATTAAAAAAGCCATCATTAAAGCAAATAAAGCCATAGCTTCAGTTAACGCGAAACCTAAAATAGTCATTCTAAATAACTCATTTTTCATTCTAGGGTTTCTTGATAAACCTACAACTAATGCACCAAATACGGTACCAATACCAGCACCTGCACCAGCTAAACCAATAGTAGCACAACCAGCACCAATTAATTTTGCACTTTGTAATAACATAATTTATATAAATAAAAAAGCAATAACTGCCTAATAAAATAACACATACATATAAATAAAACATTGGAGTAGAAGGATTCGAACCTTCGCATGTCGCTACCAAAAAGCGATGCCTTACCACTTGGCGATACTCCATAAATTATTTAATTACTTTAGTTGCTAAATAATCTTCAAATTTACCTAAAAATGGTACAAGAACTAAGAAAAAAAAGAAATAATAAATAGTAGCTATTTGACCAATTTCTAAAAAAGGAGATTCAGGTACATTACCACCAATTCAAGTTAAAATAAAGCAATCAATTACTAATAATCAATAAAATTTTCTATAAATAGGTCTAAAAAAAGAACTACGTACAGTAGTAGTATGAATAAATGGTTGGAAAATTAAAATAATAATAGCACCAAACATTGCTAATACACCACCTAATTTATCAGGAATTGATCTTAAAATACAATAAAAAGGTAAAAAATATCATTCTGGCACAATATGTTCTGGAGTTACCATTGGATTTGCTTCAATATAATTATCAGGATGACCTAATACGTTTGGAGCAAAAAATACGAAAAAACCAAAAAATACGAAAAAAGCCATTAAACCAAAAGCATCTTTTACTACAAAATAAGGATAAAAAGGTATTTTATCACCATATGATTTAATACCTAATGGATTATTTGAACCTTCAGAATGTAAAGCTACGATATGTAAAATAACTGCACCTGTAATTAAAAAAGGTAATAAATAATGTAAACTAAAAAATCTATTTAAAGTAGCATTATCAACAGAAAAACCACCTCATAATCAATGAACTAAATGATCTCCTACTATAGGAAAAGCAGAAAATAATTTAGTAATTACAGTTGCACCTCAAAAACTCATTTGACCTCATGGTAATACATAACCCATAAAAGCAGTAGCCATTGATAATAATAAAATAACTACACCAGAAATTCATAAAGCTTCTCTTTTTACAGTATAAGAACCATAATATAAACCTCTAAACATATGTAAATAAATCATAATAAAAAACATAGAAGCACCATTTGCATGAATATATCTAATTAATCAACCATAATTAACATCACGCATAATATGTTCTACACTTTGGAATGCTAAATCAACATGTGGGGTATAATGCATTGCTAAAGCAATACCAGTTATAATTTGTAAACCTAAACAAATACCAGCAGTAGCACCAAAATTTCAATAATAACTTAAATTAACAGGTGCAGGATAATCAACTAAATGGGCATTAACAATATTTAAAACAGGAGGATGTTTAATTAATCTCATAATAATTTAATGTATTATATATTTTATATATAATTAAATTTAAATAATAAATTAATAATTGTAATCTTATAATTTTACTAACTATCTAATTAAATACCAAAATGACTACGGATAGTTGAAAATTCAGTTTTCATTGATGCTTCTTCATATGATTCAATCATTTGAATAGTACCAATTGCTTCTAAATATTTAGTATTAGCGCCTTTTAATGCGTTTTGTTCTGATTTTTCAATTTCTTGTTCTACTTTTGAGTTAGAATGAGAAATAGTTGAATGAATAGCATCTAAAGCTTCACCTAATGAAGTATCAATCATTTTAATATTAAATTCTAAAGCAGAAATAGATTCTAAATATAATTCTCTAGTAGAATCTACATAAAATTGTAAAATTTTTTTTCTAATTTTTAATACTTTACTAATTTGTGGTAAAATAATTTTATTAATTACTGAATAAAATAAAGTAAATAAAATTAACATTCATAAATATTGTGAAAATAAAGTT
>Ga0115099_10659115_pt1 | contig 11486 bp, 2 predicted proteins | sample MBTome_FD_89017 | JGI IMG/M metagenome (GOLD analysis project Ga0115099, IMG submission 89017) | Marine eukaryotic communities from Pacific Ocean to study complex ecological interactions - MBTS_20Mar14_M2_3um Metatranscriptome... | ecosystem: Environmental > Aquatic > Marine > Oceanic | place... | reverse complement strand
TAAGGCTTTAAGGTTCTTGTTGTTGCACCTTAGAAAGCATTATGGCTAATCTTTTTGCTTGGCTGTGCTTGGCCGTTGTTGCGATCAACGCAGCAGAAGTTCCCTACACGAGTTCACCCTGGAAAGTTTCTTTGACAGGAACAACAGATGTGAACAATGGTGAAAAGACTCGTTTCAGCTATTCTGTATCATCTTCTAGTGATTACCCTGCTCTTGATGCTCTTAATGAGGTTGTGATCGGCCTCCCCGACTGCAAATCTCAGGACTTCACAATTGTACAATCCTCGACGAGTGGGCTTAGCGGTCTTGTCAAGAGCCCGAATACACCGGCAGGCTCCACGTACACTTTCGACATCGAGTGGGAAGGACGTGTTGCTGTTGGCTCTGTCGACTTCTCGCTCACATCCGGCAGCAGCTTTTCCTTGTCTCAAGTGGACGGTCCCGCCAACTGCGATGATCTTCCTGAGGTAAATTGTGACAGTGGCGGACCTTATCAAGGTGCGTGCTGGGAGCATCGTGTTGTCATCCCAATGCAATCTAAATGCCAAAATGCTGATTCGTATTCTTGGACTATTCCTGAAGCTTTGGCAGGCAAACTCTCCTTGAGTAACACTGGTTCAAGTTCTCCTGTTCTGGAAGTAGATATTTCACAAATCTGCAGTTCAAACTTTGAGATTGCTTTGCAAGTGAATGGTTCTGCTTACACTGGGGGAGGATCCGCATCCTGCAGTGCCTCTGTCACCGTGTCTGACACTGACAAGCCTACATTCTCCAACTTGCTTGCTGTAGATCACGTCACTGTAGAAGTGGACGATATTCCAGCCCTTCTCAATCTCGCAGCCCAGGATACCTGTGATCCGAATGTGGCTGTGTCGTACACTGAGAATACCATTCCAGGTCAAGGAAACGATTACAAGCTTGTTCGTGTCTGGACTGCAACGGACTTTTGCTCCAACTCCGAATCGTACAGTCAAACCATCACCGCCGAAGATACTACTCCCCCGGTGATCTATGGCGCACCTCAGGTCACTGTCAATGCTGAGTGCGACTCCGTCCCCCCTCCTTGTGAAGTGAGTGCCGAAGACGCTGGGCAAGAAACGTCCCCCGTAGTGAGTTTCGAAAGCAGCACCGTTGGTGGTTCGTGTGATGATTCTTACACTATCTACCGTCTCTGGACTGCACAAGATAACAACGGATTTGAGGCTACTGCCACCCAAACTGTGGTTGTCTCCGACAACACACCTCCCGAGATCGTTGGTGCCTCAGATATTGAGAATACAACTTACGAGTGTGACAAGATCGAAGCAGCCGCACCACTGTCGGCAATTGATAACTGTGATGACGATGTAAATTTGGAATTTTCGGAAGAAACTAATGTCGTGTACTCCGGTGTGCTTCAGTCACAAATATATCGTACTTGGGTCGCCACTGACAACTGTGGAAATTCGATTAGCGCCTCCCAAACGGTCGCTGTAGTTGACAATACAGAACCCGTTCTTACTGGCGTTGAAGAATCGAAAACCGTGGAATGTAATGCCGTTCCCCCTCCATGTGACGTGGATGCATCTGATACATGTGACGCTGACGTGAGCTCCGTGGTTGTCACTTTCGCCGAAACCAAACAAGCCGGCAGTTGCGATTTTCAGTATACTCTGTACCACAGCTGGACTGTCTTTGACCATGCCGGAAACCAAGCGAGTGAGTACCAGACTATAGAGGTTGTTGATACCACGCCTCCTACTTTTGATTCTTTGCCTCCAGTCAACATCGCAGCGGATTGTGACGGTATTCCCGATTTCACCGTGCAAGCGTCTGATAACTGTGATACTGTCGACGTGTCATTTTCTGAGACGAAAGATGTTAAAACTTGTGAAGATGACTATAAACTGTACAGAAGATGGTCCGCAACGGACTCTTGTGGAAACGTCGTGTCTGCCACACAGACTGTCACAGTCCTCGACAACACCCCGCCGGTTTTGTATCCAGAACCCGTGCCTGAGATTTCTTTGGCCTGTGATGCCGTTGATCAAACCCCTCAAGTTTTCGCCTCAGACAACTGCGCCCAAGTTGGGCCATCCTTCGTGGAGACCATTGAAGAAGGCTCTTGTGCTGGAGCATACAAGAAGATCCGATCGTGGTCCCGAAGACAACTGCGGCAACCAGGACACGATTGCTCAGACCGTATGGGTAACCGATACTGAATGTCCGGTCTTTCTCAACAAACCAGCCGATTCCTACACCGAATGTACAGCTCCCTCCGCGCCCGCCGTGAGTACTGATGATAATTGCGATGAGAATCCCTCCGTCACCCTTGTTGAAACGCAAAAAGACGGATCTTGCGGTTACGACTTCACTATAATCAGGACTTATACTGTCACAGACGATTGTGGTAATGATAATTCCGTCACTCAGAAGGCAGTTGTCTATGACGACACTCCTCCTACTCTTTCCGATATCCCCGATCACACAACCATTGAATGCGATGAGTCGATTTCTGTTGTTGAATTGACTGCCACAGACAACTGTGGTCCTGCACATGTCACATCGGAAGAAACCAAGGTCGACGGCAGTTGTGACGACTCATACTGGCTATACTTCGTCTGGACTGCAACTGACGATTGTGGAAATTCAGTTTCCGATACCCAGACTGTGTTTGTTCAAGATACCACACCCCCTGCCATTGCTGTTGACGGCGACACCTCTGACCAACCGGTTGAGTATCCTGGCATACCAGCAGTAGGAAGTGCCACTGCCACAGATAACTGTGATACTGCTACGGAAATTACCTTTACCACCAGTGGAGACGAAAGCGATCAGCCTTGTCATAATTATGACATTATTCGTGTCTGGACCGCTTTTGATAACTGTGGAAACTTCGACGACTTCAAACAAACTATTGATGTCAATGACAACTCTCCACCTATTATTGACCCGGCCCCAGCAGACACAACTGTCCAGTGCTACTCTATGGTTCTCCCCATGGCCCGTCTCAACGCCACCGACGATTACACCACTGATCTTACTGTTGTCAACTCGACTTCAACGAGTCCAATCAACTGTACTAACAGGAAATTTATTTATCGCAAATGGCAGGCCACAGATCCATGCGGCAACCTTCAAGAAGAGACCCAGACCGTGACTGTCAATGATGACACTCCTCCCGTGATTGATTATGAAGACGGTGCCACCACGATCGAACTTGAATGTCCACAGGATCCTTTTGTGTGGCCCAAACCCAACGCCACGGACAACTGCATCGACATGACTACTTGGGAATCTGCTGATTCCTCGATCCCAGCACCCGTTGGCTCCAATGTTGTCAGCATCACCGTGCGCACATGGATCGCCGCAGATGTTTGCGGAAACACGGATGAAGCAGCGTATACAATCACTGTGGTAGACACAACCCCTCCCATTTGTGATAATTTTAACCCGGATGATCAAGGCGATTGCAAATCCATCCCAACGATCACCCACCCTACTGTCAAAGATTGTTCCAACGTGGATGTCACCTTCTCTCAGTCTACGATTGCAGGCTCTTGCGATGATCAGTACGATGTAGCCAGGAACTGGGCGCTTGAGGACGAATATGGAAACACAAATGAATGTAAAGTCGTCATCAACGTTGTTGATGATACTCCTCCCACATTAGGTCCTCAACCACAGGATGAAACTTCTCCATGTGACGATCTTCCCACCGTCCCAAGCGTCACTGCAACTGATGACTGCGCTGGTGATGGATCTTACGACATCCCAGTTGATTTTAGTCAAGGAGAGAACGTCGTCGTCAGCTACGGCGGCGAAAATACTCACAAATATCTGTTCGTTAGATCATGGTTTGCTGAAGATGATTGTGGTAACTCCGCTTCCTGGGTACAGACTGTTTACGTCGTAGACGATTCCCCTCCTGTGCTGAGCGACGTGCCTGATTCCACTACACAAGACTGTGTAGTGCCCTCGGCGGTTCAATTGACAGCCACTGACAACTGTGAAACTGTCTCGCCGGTGTACACTTCCGAAGTTATCGAGGATTTGTGCGAATTTGACTTCACAGAGGTGCGAACATGGTATGTCAAAGATTCTTGCGGTAACTCAGATGTTGCAGTTCAAACATTGACAGCTGTAGATGCCTCTCCTCCTGTATTCGATCAGACTCCTGATGACACTACTTTGCCCTGTGTCGGAGATACAGCGCCCACGGTCACTGCCACTGACAACTGTGACGAGTCAGTAGATGTTTCGTTTTATGAAACCAAGACAGAAACATGTAAACATGATTTTGTGATCAGCCGTACTTGGGAAGCTGTCGACGTCTGCGGTAACAGTGCCACTCAATTCCAGACAACCACAGTTACGGACAACGAAGCTCCAGTTATCTTCCCCAAACCAGCCAGTACATCCGCAGCATGTGATGTTATGGACGACACTCAAGTCACTGCGACTGACGACTGTTCTGCTGCTTCCTTGTCATTTTCGGAATCCAAAGACATCACCTGTGATTATGATTACACTTTGTATCGTTCTTGGTTCGCCTCGGATGATTGTGGTAAGACTGATTCTCATACTCAGACTCTTAATGCAGTTGATGTGACACCCCCGACTTTGGTCGGTGTGCCTAAAGACACCACAACCGAGTGTGTCGTTGATTCTCCACCCAACGTCACCGGCGACGATGATTGTGATAGTTATGAAGCTACTGATGTTACATACACCACATCTAGAAGTGATAATTGCACCGACGCTTATGAGGAAATCCGATTTTGGTCCATCAGTGATGCGTGTGGTCACGTTGCCACTGCCACACAGACTGCCACCGCTGTGGATGACTCCCCTCCCGTGTTCGATAGCGATATTCCAGCTGACACCACTGAGGATTGCGATGTTACCAAAGCTCAGACGATCACGGCTACTGACAACTGTGCCTCTCCCACAGTCGATACCTCTGAATCCGTACTCACAACCAGTTGTGATTATGATTTCTCAAAATTACGTCAATGGTATGCGGTAGACAACTGCGGTAACTCTGTCTCAGGTATGCAAACTGTAACTGCGGTCGATAACACCCCTCCAGTTCTTGACACGCCCCCTGCTGATACCACATACGATTGTGACGACGAATCCGGTAACCCCACTAGACAAGCCAGTGACAACTGTGGTGATGCAACTGTCACCGAGAGCGTCTCTACTCTCGATTCCAACTGTGTCTACGATTTTAGAATTGTGAAGACCTGGACGGCTACTGATGAGTGTGGTAATTCTGTAAGTGATAAACAAACTGTCACAGTTGTAGACAATACCCCTCCAACAGTTGAGGATGTTGCTGGTGACTCATATTCTTGCGATGTTCCAAGCAAGCAATCCGTTGCCGCTAGCGATAACTGCAGTCCCACCGTCTACGAGACTTACGCAGACACAGAAATCGCCAGGACATGCGCGCATGACTACACAGTTGTTCGCTCCTGGACTTTTGCCGACGACTGTGGCAATATTGAATCTGTAGCTCAAACCCTGAGCGCCTATGACAACTCTCCTCCTTTGCTTTCTGGTGTACCCAAAGACACGACCGAAGAGTGTGACACTGCCGCCCCTTAAGTTTTCGCTACCGATAATTGTGACTCCCCTGAAGATATCACTGACGTTTCTCTCACAGAAACGAAATCCAATTTTGTGGGCGATAACTGCTTTACACTGATCCGAGTCTGGTTTGCTGCCGATGATTGTGGTAATCTGGATACTGATGAACAGACTGTTACAGTGTACGATGATACACCTCCCACAATCGAACCCAAGCCCAGTTCAACAACTAACGAATGTGTCATGATGACTTCCCCTGAGGTTGCTGCATCTGACAATTGCGGTGAAGCCACCCTGACATTTTCTCTCTCTGTCCTTTCCAGCAGCTGTGAATACCAACAAACTGAAGTCAGAAGTTGGTACGCCAGTGACAACTGTGGGAACACTGACTCCTGGGTTCAGACAATCGCTTCTGTTGATGTGTCCCCTCCAACCCTTGCCGATATCCCAAGTGACGAAACACTGGATTGCAAGGATATTGTTGCACTACCCAATCCTTCGGTTTCTGACAATTGTGACGTAGATGTCGAGATTGATTCCACAACCACTGGAGGATCAGGATATTGTTATACTCTGTACAGATCTTGGGAAGCTACCGATGTTTGCGGAAACAGCGAGAGTGCTGCCCAAACTGTTACAATTGAGGACGTGACTCCTCCACAATTTAGCTCAACACCCTCTTTGACCACGGACGAAGGTTGTGAGTTGGGTTCTTACACATCTCTCAACGCCACTGACAACTGCGAGCCTAATGTCCATGTCGAGTACTCCGAGACTACATCTGGCAGTTGCCCTCAAGTACAAGTTCGTACTTGGTATGCCGAGGACACGTGCGGTAACCAAATCACCGCTGTTCAAACAGCCTATGCTGATGATACTTCCCCTCCCGTGATCTTCCCCAAACCTTCTGACCTCACTTATGATTGCGAGATCCCAGCTCAGTCTGATGACGTCTCAGCCAGCGATAACTGTGCCGATGTTACAGTTTCTGAAACGACGAGCAACATCGACGACAATTGTGAGCATGAGTTCAAGCAAGTGACTGAATGGTCTGCAGAAGATGATTGCGGTAACGTAGACAGTCATTCCCGCACTATAACTGTGAACGATAATTCTCCTCCTGAGTTCGATTTGTCTCCAGAAGACACTACCGCTGACTGTTCTTGGACCTTCACCGACGTTGTGCAAGCTACTGACAACTGCGACAAGACAATTGAAGTTGTTGTCTCCGTGCTCGAAATCAGTAACAATGGCCCGAACTGCTACAAAATTAAGAAGACGTGGTATGCCGCAGACGAATGTGGTAATTCTGCAACCCAGTCGCAAGTTGTCGAAGTCGTTGACAACGAACCACCTACTCTGTCTTCTAAACCAGCTGATTCATTGGACAACAACTGTACCGTCCCAGATGCTAACACAGTTACCGCTACAGATAATTGCAAGGCTGATGTTACCGTTGCAGTCACTGACAGTCTAGTTTCAACTCCTTGTATTTATTCACAAACATACGTGCGATCATGGTACGCCCAGGACGACTGTGGAAATTCTGATTCTCACGTTCAAAGCGCTTCGTCCGTCGATACCACCCCCCCTGTATTTGACACTGACCCTGAAGATACCACACTTGATTGCTTTGGTACCAACGCTCCTGCGTTGACGGCCACAGACAACTGTGATCCAACTATCGATGTCTCTTTTAGGAGTTCAACAAGCCAATCTTGCCCAAACAGCTGGGTGACTATCAACGAATGGAGCGCAGTTGATGAATGTGGTAACTTGGCCGAAGCAACCCAATCTGTCTCAGTTGTAGATGACTCTCCTCCTGTATTTAACACTCAACCAGCCGATACCACTGAACCTTGCACTGAGTCGCCCAAGGATGGCGTGAACGTCACTGACACCTGTGACCCTTCTCCTGCTGTTACATTTTCCGAGACTAAAATCACTGACAATTGCGTCGACGATTATGTGCTTGTCCGTACTTGGGTGGCAACCGATGCGTGTGGAAACTCCGTTACGCACTCCCAGTCTGTTACTGTGTCTGACAACAGCCCCCCTTCTCTGGAAGCCGCGCCTGCTGATACTACTCTGGATTGCGAGATTGACTCAGCCGCAACACTCGAGGCTTCAGATGACTGTGCCTCTCCCGTTGTCAGTTTCACCTCTACCAAAAGTGGTGATGACAACTGCTTCACTGTCTACCGAGAATGGTCTGCTGTTGACAACTGTGGTAAAGAAGCCACAGAGAGTCAGACAGTGGATGTTGTGGATGTCACGCCACCCGTGTTTGACCAGACGGTTTCTGATACAACTGAAGACTGCGACGCCACAAGCGCACCTACGCTAACTGCCACTGATAACTGCGACGCTACGATCGATGTGACTTTCGTGGAAACATCAGGTGCTGTGGGCAACTGTTATGCACTTTACCGTACGTGGAGTGCTGTTGATGACTGCGGTAACGAAGTCCAAGCCATTCAATCAGTGAATGTCGTTGATACCACCCCCCCTACATTGTCCGACAAGCCTGCCAGTACAACGGAAGATTGCGACATTGAGAAAGAGAACGATGTCACTGCCACGGATAACTGTGCAACCGTGGTACCCTCATCCATGGAATACACTCACCAAATTGACTGTGCCAACTCATATGTTTTGGTCCGTGAATGGTATGTCGCTGATAATTGTGGTAACAAGGACTTCTGGTCTCAGACATTGGTTGCCGAAGACAACACCCCGCCAGAATTTGTAGAAACATTACCCCCAGCCGAAACCAGCGTTGATTGCGTAATTGATTCACCTGTAGTTCTGACTGCGGTTGATGTGTGCGCAGGAGATGTTGACGTCACTTATTCATCCAAAGATATGCCTTCTTATGGTTGTCTCGGTGGAGAGGAACGTACCTGGTCCGCAGTTGATAAATGTGGTAACTCTGTTGAGTACATCTCCACAGTGCACGTGGTTGACACTACTCCCCCTGCATTTGACACCACTGTCTCCGACAGTACCGAGTACTGTGAAATGACTCTCTTGACCCCACAAGTTACCGGTACTGATAACTGCAACAGCCAAATCACCCTGAAAGAGACTACTCCTATAACCACAGGTGAAAACTGTCTAGTCAACAAGCGTGAATGGTTCATTGAAGACGACTGCGGGAATACAGCTGATTCTTTGGTCCAAATAATTACAGTACAGGATAACACCCCTCCTGTTTTGGACGGTGTACCAAGTGCATCTACTTACGATTGTAACATTCCCACTCCCGGTCCTGTTACCGCAACAGATGCCTGCGCCGGAGTTGTAGATGTGAGTCGCTATCAAACCCAAGTGCAAGATAATTGCGACAACTCAGAAGTGATCGACTACTCCTGGTACGCAAGTGACGCATGTGGTAACACTGTTACAGAAACTGTCCGTCTAACTTCCGTAGACGATACCCCTCCGGTACTTTCTTCCGTCCCTGGGGACACCACGTTTCCTTGTATCATGGGCTATCTCCTACCTGCTTCTAATATTCTGTCGACGGATACTTGTGATGAGTACCCTGATGTCCAAGCATCGCAGATTTACATTGGTGACCCCACCTCGAGCTGCTTCAAGCTTGTCCGATCTTGGAGTTGCAGCGACGCCTGCGGAAATTCCGCTTTTGACGATCAGACCATCACAGTGGAGGATGAATCCCCACCTGTATTTGAAGATGTTGCTTCCACCACCAACGATTGCTCAGCCCCCGATGTGCCTGAATTGGCTCTGAGTGATAATTGCGATGATACTGTTGTTCAATCGCAGACCTCATCTGAGATCAGCCGTGACTGTGAGAATCAATTTGTTGAAGTCAGGTCTTGGACCGCTCAAGACGGCTGCGGTAATGTAGGTACTGCTGTACAGACTGTGACCGTGACCGACATCAACCCACCAACATTCGACTCAAAGCCTGAGAGCACCACTCAGCCTTGTGACGTTCCTGTTGCAGTCGAGCTCACTGCCACTGACGATTGTACGGAATCAGTCGAGGTCACCTACACTTCCACCTTGAGTACAGAGTGCACATACGATTACACTGAGACAAGGTTCTGGGTCGCTTCCGATGACTGTGGAAACTTCGCTGAACACACTCAGACTGTAGATGCCTATGATACAGAGCCCCCTACATTTTCTTCACAACCTGTTGACACTACAGTGCCCTGTACACACGAACCAGATGTCCTAACCGCTACTGACAATTGTGCTGGACCAGTTGACGTGTCCCGTAGTGTAAACACTCTGAGCTCGGATTGTGATTATTCTAAAGTGCAGGAGGTTTCTTGGTACGCCTCTGATTCTTGTGGTAACCAGGAATCTTGGGTTCAAACTGTCACAATCTCGCAAGAGGGTCCATCTATCTCTGCTAAACCTGCAGACACTACTGTCGATCATCTTGATCCAATGGAGTGGGACCCTGCAACAGCCACTGATGACTGCGAATCTGTAACCCCTGTTTGCACTGAAACCAAAATTGATGGAGTCTGTGACACTGAATGGACCTTGGTGAGAAAGTGTTATGTTGAAGACTCTTGTGAAAAGTCGGACTCTTGGTCCTACACTGTTTCGGTCGTAGACACCACAGATCCTCAATTAGTCGGTAGTTCTCCAGACACGACGATTGAATGTGATGAGTCTATCCCAATTGCTCCTGAGTACACTGTCGATGATACGTACGGAGAACAAGTTACATTCTTTGAATCAACCACCAGCTCCGCAGGAGAGTGCGTAGACTATAACATCTACCGCTCATGGGACATCAATGATGGTTGTGGAAATTCTGACTCTGCCACTCAAACCATCCGTGTGATGGATACCACTCCTCCCGAGAAACTTTGCCCACCTGATGTCACTGTGGCATGCAAGACTAATGTACCAGACGAAGCTAGCTTCACCGATGCCTGCGACAGCACTTTGGCTGTCACCTACAGTGCCACTGATGATCTGGCACTTGATGCTTACAGTTCTGCTTCCTCCAACAAGGAGTGGACTGCCACTGATTCTTGTGGATTCACCGCCACTTTTACTCAAATGATCACATACATCGATGAGAGTCCTCCCACTCTCAGCATCAAGCCTCCAAGCACCACTCTGACTAGTTATGGCCTCGTCCCTCCTGCTCCCGAAATTACATGTTCGGACACTTGTACCCATACTTCAATAACATTTGAAGAAGTCAAAATCGATGGTTCTTGCTATAATGAGTATCGAATTGTCCGTTCTTACTTCTGTTCTGACAGCAGTGGGCTCACTGATGACTACTCTGGAACAATCTCCGTCATGGATGAGACTCCACCTGTGATCCAACCTGACCCCAACGATATCACTCTCGAGGAGGACCAAGTCCCAGACCTCATCACCCCTGAGCAATCTGGTGTGACTGCCACGGATGATGACATGGATGGTAACACGATAAATCTCCCTGTGACATACTCTGAAACTATCGAGCAAATTAATGAATCAACCGGCGATGGTCTTGTTATCAACAGTACGCTCTACAAGATCTACAGACATTGGATTTCCGTGGACGAGTGCGAGAACTACGCGGAAGTTGATCAAACAATCACCGTCGTTACTTCAGTGAAGAAGGCATTTAATGTGACCAACATCTACGCCAAGTGTGACGAAACTATCCCCACCGCTGAGGGCCAAGCACAGGAAATTCAGGATGGTTTGGAAGCCGATGGGCAATATTCAGGCATCACCGTCTCTGTCTCTGAAACTATTGAGGACCAAAGTTGCGTGAACGAGTACAACATTATTCGTGTATTCACTGCAGTTGATGATGCAGGAACTATTGTTGGCCCTGAGACCCTGACCATTTTTATCACTGATGGGATTGCTCCCGAGTTTGTCAAGCCTCTCCCTACAGCCATTACAAGTGATTC
>Ga0115099_10123536_pt1 | contig 11586 bp, 1 predicted proteins | sample MBTome_FD_89017 | JGI IMG/M metagenome (GOLD analysis project Ga0115099, IMG submission 89017) | Marine eukaryotic communities from Pacific Ocean to study complex ecological interactions - MBTS_20Mar14_M2_3um Metatranscriptome... | ecosystem: Environmental > Aquatic > Marine > Oceanic | place... | reverse complement strand
GGCATTTTTAATTAATTTAAGTCATACTGCAAATAGAACATCTCTAGAGAGCTACTTCCCAGTAGAGAGTTTACCGGCGAAGGTATTTTCGAGTCGTACAATCAAACAGATCGCAACGCTGGAATCTAGTCGCCGCAAAGCTGTCCATGTTGGGAACAACCGTGCTCAAGTCTTCTGCATTCACGCCAGCCCATTCTGCAATTCCTGGCCAAATTTGGTCCCAAGAAGTGGTGGGTACTAGGCGACCTCGTGACAATACTTGAGGGCTGTCGGTGGTCATGTCAGTGGGGTACTCTCCAAGAATTTGACCTCCTTTCACGTCTCCGCCAAACATGAAATATTGGCCTCCCCAAGCATGATCAGAACCTCTACCACTATTGGCAGTCAACGTTCTTGCAAATTCGGATGCTTGCACTACCGTCACTTTGTTCCACTTTTCCTGAGCAATCATTTCGTCGCGGAAAGATGTAAGTGCTCCATTGACATTCTCGAAATTACTCGCTAATCTTGTTTCCACACTCGAGTGAGTATCCCAACCTCCAGTACTAAGGTAGAACACGTCCGAATCAACGCCCCTGGATTCATACGTATTGATCATTTTGGATATGATCTTCATTTTTTTAGCTAAACTTGAGCTTCCAAACTCTGCTGTTGTTTGGGTTTGTACGAGTGAGTCATACAAGAATTCGTTCTGAACCAACGCATCTAGGAGAGAATCTGACCATGTCTTGGCCATGAATCCACTGTGTGCTTTAGTAACATTGTTTAGATCTCCAATGATTTCTTTCATCTGCTCTCGGTTCATAGACGCCGTGTCTTGAGGCATGAACTTTCGTATCCCCGAGGTGCCCACAATATTGGTAGTAGGAGAGCCAGGCTGAGATGTAGCTGCGATAGTGTTGGAGTCGATGGCTGTTTTTCCGGGGGAACGACCTTTCTTATACAAAGCATCCGCAATTCGACCAAGGATACCAGTACCAATCTCTTCATCCATTAGGTCTACTCGTTTTGCCTCTCTCTGCATGCCGTCGTGTGAGAATAGTCGTGCAGGAGTATTATCTCTGTAGCCGTCCGTTGTAGAGGTTTCTCCAAGAACACCGGTATTTGTGAAGAAAATTAGGTCATTTGCATTGTATAGTTCCTGCAAAATTGGGAGATTTTCGTGCACCCCAAAAGTGTCACAGTTGGCTTGACCGTCCGCGTCGATTTCGCGTAGCGTACTATTCAATAGATGGATGGGTGTCCTGATATTGGCGTAGTGAGTGTAGGCATCTTCGCCACCTCCTGGTGGTTCATGGCACACCTTGGGAACAAGCATATTCCAACTGTCGCAACCTCCTCCAAAGAATAGGAACACAATAGCCTTGTACGATGAAGATCCATCCGTTTGTGGGGGTGTTGGTGTTGGCACAGCTTCACCGCTGAAAGAAATGGCATTTGTTGTGTGGTATTCTGGCGTTGTCGTCACTAGCTGCATAGCTATGCGCAATCCGGCAGTAGTATCTGGCGCCTCGTCATATGCTTCCGTGATGATCTTCCGGCTTTCTGCGTTTAGTCTTCCCGATGTTAGCAGCAGGGCAAGCTCATCGACGACATCTGCTGCAGACTCGCTGGATGGTTGAAAGGCCAGTGTACCAGTTGCTCGGTTGTATGAACCATCTGAGCAACTTCCAGATCCGATGTTCCACTTACCAAATCCGTAGTCTTCACCATCGTGTTGATAACATTCGGCGAATCCATATTTGATTAAAGAGTGCAAGCCATTGATCAGATCAATATTCTTGGGCATATCGAGGAGTTGTGATTCCGGGGCTACTAGCGTCCCAGAGGAAATGGGGCCATCTGGAATATATTCAGGAAGGAAAAATGAAAATACAGTTTCGTACTCGTGCGGAAATTGTCCAATGCGAGTTTCCATTTCTCTAAAAACGGCCACAGGGCGTTCTCCTCTATTTCCACTATTTTTGAGAGTAAAGTCCATGCTTCTCATCAAACCAATCACGCGGTTCAGAGGCTCTCGAAGTGATCCATATGCAGGGTCTGCATCGAGTACGACAGCACGTGCCTCCTTATCTAAGAGAATGCTGGCCACAGTCGCACCAAGGTCGCCATATTTGCCGGTGCCGAATTCCACATTAGGTCCTTGGTAAAGCCCAGTTTGGAAAGCAGTTGCACACGCTTTCACAAACCTCGGACTTGCATTCGAGATGCCAAAACGCTGGATGAATCGAGTGCAAAGGAAAGGAGCAGTGTTATCGTGGTAAAAGTAGTGCTCAAGAGCTGCTTCAGTCTCGTACATAGCATCACGGGCGTTTGTCTCGCTTGGTACAAAACTCATGAAATGAACCGGGTTTATGAAGCTGTATCCAGCCAAATTTCCACTGCTGTCCTTGAGACTAACCGTAGACTTTGCATTTTTCCTATAGTGAGTACGGCCCACATTGTCCTCAATCTCAAAGATAGAATCGATCTGATAGCCATTGCCCATTGTGTGAACCTTGAAACCATTGCCCTGAAGAACTTCGGTATAAATATTGTCAAAACTCGCAGGGTTAGGAGCTCCGATAGTCAGAGTTGAGAGCACAGTTTCGCCATCCGCTGGAAGTGAATCGAATACAATGGAATCTTCTGTAACAGTGTGACAGATGCAATTGTTCTCGGCATCGCTTACGCACACCCCACAATCGCCAACCTTCTTTTTGGGATAGTCACCTAACCAATTTACGGAGAAGTAGTTTTGAGTGTCATCATTTACAAGCGAGACTTTAGGATCGTCAATGACGGTTACATCGTGTATGATAGAAGCTTCTCCGTCGCGGTTTACTTTAACTTGAATACTGCACGCTGTGTTGGCCCAGTGATATGTGTTCACAAGATGACTTGGTGAATCCCTGTCTACACGATCATACTCACACGCCGTTCTGTCCAATGCAGCGCAACGTGCTTTCATAGTGTCAAAGGTCATTCTTTCGATATCATAACGATTGTCCGAGATTGCGTCAATAGTTCCACTCATCGGATTTTCACAACATGCAGATGTTGCAATAGGCAGGAGCGGGTTCCCACAAATGGGGTTATCGTTGTCGTTATTTTGGTTGAGCTTCACGCCATTCTCGAAGAAAGGTTGTTCGACGCAGGCGGGTTGGATATACTCATAAAAGAAACCTGCCACAGAAACAACCCTCACGGTGTCAACTTCGCACTCGACGCCAGTACACTCAATGTTGTTGTCAATAAGAACATTCATTGGGAAAGTACAGGCACCGCTACTAGGGGCGCATAATTTGTCATACAATCCAGGGGATGTACCGGCATCCAAGACAAGCCGATTTTCAAAGCGAGAATCGTCCTCCATGAGCTCTGGTAGTGCAGAACTTCCAAGCAGCCTGTATCTCGCTCCTTTCTTGAGGAATTGTTTTACTGGAAGATCTGTGCACAAAGGGTATCCATCACCAAGATATCCTCCGTATAGATTGCTTTTAGGGAATCTATCGCGCCACTCTGGAACTATCTTCATAGGATCAACACGATTTGTATTTGAGTCTCTAGCTTCAAAATTGGCCCTGATATTTTGCCTTGTGAATCCGGTCCACGCCCTAGCAAAAGAGCGAATATGTTCATTTGTGTACGATTCACGGGTTGCACCTCCGACAAGCTTTGGAGTACCATCTAAGTTCAAATCAATGAGCCCAATAGAGAAGAGCTGCATGATTTCACGAGCAAAATTCTCATCTGCAAATTCGATTCTCTGATCTTCTTCCCAAATATATGCGGTTGATTTCGAGTTAAGATACGACAAGTTTTCAGCCATCAAAGGACTATAACTAATTTCCCTCAGCACATCCATGTAGTTACCAAACGCATTTCGTACGAAGATATCGTAATAGTTAACGAACGACTCTGTCTCTTTATCCTGACTTGAAATCGCTGACTTGGCGATGACAAGGATTTGACTTAAGGCCCAAGCCATTCGTTGTCTTAGTTGATCGTCTGCTCCAAGAGCAATATTAGTCCATACAGTTTCTCTTTGTCTGGCCAAGTCGCCACTAGATTGTGTCTGTCGGCTACTGAATGTTAAAACCTCAAATTCGCTACCCAATTGAGGTTTGTTCGCGACCTCTCCGGGGCTTCCACACACAATCATACCATATCCTGATGCTGAAGTTGTCAGACCGAAATATTCCGCAACTTGATCCAATCTTAATTCACTGGTAAGATCACGGAACTCCATGTAGTCCCCAAATCGGCCCACTTTTTCAAATTTCTTGTTGTTTGTTTCCCACCTCATCATAGGGTGGTTGTAAGTTGCATCATTAGGGTGCAAGCTGGGATATTCCATGTAATGCAGTCCTGCTTCGGCCCACTTTTTGATGGGGTTGGGACGACCAAAATTTTCTGCATTCTTATTACCAGGATGTGTGTTAGGATCTGCCCAGTACGTCAGATCCCAAACACTTAGGTGTTCAGGGTGTACATGTGTCCAACAATCATTTCCTACTGTGATGCTGATCTCTGCGCTCTCGTCAGTTTCATCACACTGAGTGTTGGACTTGAACGTAATATCTCGGATGTGAGGGTTTTCGTCCGACGAGCTGGCAATGAGACCCTCCAGAATTGTTTTTGTCGAAGCTCCCAGTTCAGTAGGATTTGCGCAGGTACCATCTGTCTTTGTCCATCTGCTCCTGTGCCCTTCTTTAAAGCACGGGTGTTCAACAGTGTTTATGCCATCTTGTGTTACGACTAACCCTTTCATTGCATACAAATATTTCCCAGTCAAGCTCTGTAGTGCAACGATATTAGTACTGTTGAGGGCAAAAGTTGTATCTGGAGTAGGGATAGATCCACACGCTGAAGCCTCAGTGGACAAGAAACAAGTCTCTTCGTTGAGAAAGGTCCTTGGAGCATTGAAGCATTTTGTCATGCCTCCGGTGCTTAGCTCGATAGAGCCTCCACCGTCGGAAATCTGGTTTTCAAGTGTATTCGTTTCAAAGCGTAACCGGGGATCCCAAATTAAGTAGCCCAATGTTTCATGAGCACCGAATACCGGTGCATCGAAGTCTTCAGACTGTTCCGGTAAGCTATTACACAGACCATCGCTCAAACCATTAGTGAGAATGAATCGGTCACCACCATTTTTGTCTTTGTATTCGTCAATAGCTTGAAGACTTCCATCGTTCGGGAGATCCATCGTTTGGGTAGCGTAGGATTCGAAACCAGCAAAATTTATTGCAGGATTTCCAATATCCCGCGAAATCTCCGTACAGGAACCACTCTTTCGTCTCAATTTGAATCTGCCCCCCGTGTATGCGTCCGGGGAAGAGCAGATTTCGTAGGCATAGTTTGGATCCCAATAAGGCTCTTCAGCCTGTGCCTCGGAATCACGCCAGATCAAGTCGGGAACAACCGTACGAGCATAACCATCTACTTCAAGGATATATGGGCCTTCAACAATCGTTGGATCTGCTGACGGCGTTTGACCCTTGACATAAACATAGCCAGAGTCATATTCAGGTTCTTTGAATCTGTCATGCCGAGTAAAGCTGTAGCGACGCCAGCGTGAATTTGCTCTACAGGGGTGATCCGACCTACCGCTTTTCCAAGAATACGGCCACCTTGGATTTGCGCGCTCTCTGAAGTATTCCCTATGAATTGTTGGCTCTTTGTTCATCTCGGCCAAAATCCATTGTTCTTCTGTTGTGCCTTCAAGGGAATCAAGGTCGCTTGTGGTAGTTCCAAATGTACCCATTTCCAAGAAACGAGCAGCGGTTTCTCTTTCCGATAGATCGTATTCATATGACGACAAGACGTAACTTTCCCCAGTAATAAGATCTGGGAGTGCAATGTTACACAATCCACTTTGACAATCGAAACTTTCTTCATTGAGTACACTTGCGGCATATGAACCAGGAGCAACTTCCCAGTTATTGTTATCGTAAGAACGGGCAACTGGTATAACTGCAGTCACTTCACCATCTCCATCAGTGATAACTTTCGTCAATGAACACAAAGCATTACTGATTACGTAGGGATTTCCCCAATGCAAGATTGTACGAGAAGTACCAGGTGAGCCACACTCATTGTCGAAGCCTGTGGGAGAAATAGAGCCAGTGATAGAAGGAGAACTCGATGGACTTGCACTTGGTGAAGAGGTCGGGCTAGCACTTGGACTAGCACTTGGTGAAGACGTTGGGCTAGCACTTGGACTTACACTTGGTGAAGACGTTGGGCTAGCACTTGGTGTAGCTGAGGGTGAAGCAGAAGGATTTGCGGTGGCGGATGCTCTTGAAACGGAAAAGTTGTCGATAACCAAATCGTACTCCTTATTGTAGTCCCTCACCATTATATAAGCGCTCACTATTTTCGAGGGGCTGCCCGTAGCTGAAGGAGGGATCGTAAAAAAACCTTTCAAGTGATTGAAATTTTCTGCATCCCAGTCAGAAGCGTAGGCGCCATTGTACAGATGTGCATCTACACGCTTTTCGTTATTTGGTTCACCTACTTCGTCATACATGTAAACTTTTACAGAGGGGCATTTTACGGAACTGCTCGTAGAATATTTGTCGCACACAACTCCTGTGCCATTGCTGTAGAGAAGTCTGACATCAACATTTACTTCGTAATTACCTTCCTCAAAACAACGCAAATCAGAGAAATATCTGGATTCGTATTCAATCCCATGCCACGTTCTGGTTCGAGGGCCGTCGTATTTCAGTGCTGCGTCTCCAGTGGAAGGATCAACGTAGCCTCTCACAAACGTTCCGGTTCCATATTCGTCCCATAGGTCACCAAAACCGCCGTCGATGCCACTATTGAGTGCAAGGTTTCCATCGCACTGTGCAGGGTGATCGACCAATGAAACGTCATCAACAATGAGGTATTGATCACTATCAAAATTGGTGAACCTGAACCTGATGGTGCTTTCTGGATTTGCATCTCTGCTGGTGGCAATGTAGTAGCCTTCGATCCTTCCCCATCCGTCGGAGTCCTGAGTCATGTAGGTTCGTCCAACTGTTTTGTAAATATCCTCCTCGCCGTCAATTGAGTTTTTCAAATCTATCCGAGGACACTTGCTTCCACAATCCATTAGTGAATTCGTTGCATCTTTCAATTGGAACCGAGCAGTGATCTTGTATGTATTTCCTTCGACAAAGCACCCCGAATTCAAATACTGAACAGAAGTCCCATCAAACACTGACAAAGCGTAGTCGTTGCTTCCGCCAACTCCCTCTACTACTGACATGTCTCCCGAGTATTCACTCCAGTGTTCGGCAATACCTGAAGCAAAATCACCGTTGACAATAACATCGGAACAGTCATCAGACAGCAGTGTCATGGAAACATTGTCCACAAACATTTCATATCCTTTCTTATTCCTCTCAATATAGAAGAGGGCGGACTGGGCGTTTGCAATATCTTCAGTAATTGTAAAGACACCATGAATCAGTTGGTAGTCTGGAGCATCAAAATGAAATGAAGTTTTAGCAATTGGTTCTTGGTACCAACTTTTCATCTTGAGTCCATTAGAGTGAAGAGAACGAGTGTAAATACCAACCTCAGGACAGCTTTCATTGCTTTCGTCACATAGGTAGACTTGCCCATTCTTGATCAATTTCACCCAGGCTCGAATTTCGTAGCGGCTCCCTGCAACAAGGCATCGCGTGTCCAAGTATTGGCTGATAGCATCGCCACCATCGCTTTGCGTAATATCAGCAAGGGCGTTGCTATTATCGATTCCTTGGCCTTGGACAACTTGAACGCCCCCATCTCTGTGGAGCCAGTGCGTATGATGGGTGTTACTTGCTTCAGCGCCACCATTCTTAATGATGTCGTTACATTCACCTGGGGAAAGCTCAGGCACATGAATTTCGATATCTGTTTCAGAGAAGGAAGGTTGACATTGTTCTTCTTCGTATATTTCCTCGACAAATGTAGGCCAAACTGTATTGCCATTTCCATCTAGATAAGTTGCTTCGTATGAACCGGCTGGTAATGATGCAGCAAACATGCGCAACCTCTCCGAATCGGTATTCTTTACTGGAGTAGAAGAATCATCAAAGAGTCCAGGAATTTGAACACACACGCTAGAAATTTTGTCACAAACTTGTAATTTGTAATCTTCCGTTTCGGCGGGGTCGACCTTGGTAGTTAGGGTGCGATAGCAACTATTACAGTATGCAGAGCACATTGATGGCGTTTTTACACAATCTGCAAAGTCAGTCATGTAATGCTCATTACTAACAATGCTTGAAACACCCGAATAAGACGAACCACTAGGTTGCATGCTACTATCCAAGTCAGTAAGAACAACATCCTTGTGGCCATCGTCTGCAGCACTGCAGAACTCAAAGTTATTGATAGTGTCTTCGAGACTGATGTTCTTCATTCTTGTGGCCCAATCAAAGTGATGCCACTCTTTTTCATCATCAAAGTAGAATGCATGGATGTCACATCCAGCCATGTTTGCAAAGCCAGTAAATTCGGTGTTCTCGAGATAGAGGCCAGTCTCGAATTTGTCTTCCCAATACATGAAGGGGAATAATTCAATTCCAACAATACGTCGCTTGCCACAATGTTTTTCAGTGGCACCTCCTTCCTCCACCAGTTGACCAAATTCTTCAGAGACTCCCATAATAGAAAAGTTGGTGATGTGAGTATTATCACCACGATTTATCTTGATACCTCTTTCGTTATCAGCAAGGATTCCACCGTCAAAACCGATGTTGTAGTTGTCACGCATGTAAATGCCTTCGTCTTTATTACGGAAGGACACTATGTTTGTAAAGTATACACGCTCGCGGGGGCGGTAGTACTCCATTCTAAAACCATAGTCTTCATTACTATGTGCGGAGTTCCCATCAAACTCCACGACTGCTTGTTCATTTGGTTTATAACCAGGCCAGTCGTCCTTAGATGGACTCTTCACGCTTGAGGACATTTTAATGTAGAATCCATGTGATTTACTACCAGCTGCAACATTGCCCCGAACGACGTTTGTGACACTAGTGAAATAGTAAGTAGCAGATCCATAGTCCTGTGTTCTTACTCCAATATTGTTTGAAATGACATTGTTGTTTTCTGACCCAGTACGAAGTATAAAGCAATGCCCATGCGTGTAGTAGGCAACATTTTGGTCAACAGTCAAACCATTGGTTCCCGTAAGAACAACGCAACCATCATTTGAATTGCGTATAGTGTTCTTTTCGACAGTCGTCCCCGGAGACACATCTCCACACATGTAAAAGTGGATAGGATAACCATCGTAGTCTCCATCCTGTCCAAAGTTTTTGAATTCTACACCAGAGATGAATTGCTGGGCAGCTGTCATAAACACAGTCAAGTGCCCTCCGTGGTCCGGGGAGGCAGTGTCGTCATCTGCACCCTCCATGACAATGTTGCGAGAAAGTAAGGCTACCTCGGTAGCAAAGTTGGAATTTTCAACGGCAAGACTGGGTTTCTCGATAACATCATGAAGTTTCACTTCGACCATGCCAGGTTGACTGGAAGGAGCTACTTCGGTAATCGTGCGAACTTGTTCTTCGTAGGACAAGAGCCCGTGGGGTGTAATAACAACTTCAGCTCCTGGAAGCCACTTTCCTTGCACAGAGCTATCGACGATAATCTTGTTGAGCGGTTGGGAGACGAAAGTAAAGTAGAAATCATCGACGTCGTAGGAGACAGTAGGATTGCCAGGAGTTGTGATGTACACCTGGTATTTGTATGCTCCACCTCCTACCATGAATTCGGTAAACATGAAGTCCTCTTCGCACTGTACCCAATCACCAGTGTTGGTAGGACAGGTAACCACTTGCGAGTAAGATCTTCCATAACTATAGGTGTTGGTGTCTTCATGAAATCCCTTGACTGTAACGACAAAGCCACTCACACCATCCGGAGCGCGCAGTTTAAGTGCAAGATGGTAAACAGAACCTTTGTCGACACATGAAGCTGGGAACTCCAGGGCAATACCATGATATGTCTCGGGATCATCGATATCTCGTCCAGTAACAGCAAAATAGTTGTTTCCGTCTGCTTCTTGTTCTACGACGATATTGCTTTCTTTGCCGAGGGACAGGAAGGGGAAGGGACTAAGACCATTTGCGTTGGCTTGATTATTTCCAGATGCCAAATCTGCACAGGTAGGGGAGGCAGGGAAGACTTCCGGGGGAGGCAAACGAAGACTAAAATCATCGATCTCAATTTCTGTTCCAGCTTGAGGTCCAAAGAGTCGCAAAAGAAGATAAACATTGGAAGAGTCCACTTCATTGGCCTTAAACAGAATGGTTTCGGCGATGCTAAACCACTTTCCATACTCATGGGTGTGCGATTCGTATTCTTGGTACTTTGTTTCTCCTCCAATTTGTACGTTTTCATCCATGTATTCGGTCCGGATCTTAAGACACCCCGAATCGTTGGTCGTACATTGGATGGGTGTTCCTTCGGCATAATTAGGGTTGGTGAGTTTAACTCTGGCAGTCAAGAGATATTTCTGATCAGTCGAAAGACACTGCTTGACATTTTTAAGGTCAATTTCAGCTCCATGACGTTTATGGGTACGATCAACCACAGCCATGGTGTTTCCATCATATTGTACCATGGATCCAGGAGAAGCTCGCACAACAGAACTGCCGGTCGTTTCAGAGAAGGTTTCATCGATGAAAACACCATCTTCAGAGCATCCGGGCTCGTTAGGGGGGGGCGTGTAGGATTTTTGGTACAATTGATCAAAATCAGCTGCAACAGCGTCTGGAGCTTGGTCGTTCTTGGAAATGTCATGAATGGGTAACCAGGTCGGAGTATCGTCAGGAAGACCATTGATCTTAACTTCTCCTCCAGCGACAGCAAAAGGCTTTTTGCCGGCGTCAACAGTATCAACACTAATGCTGTCTGTTCCTGTCATAAGGAATTTGATAGCATCTTCTCCATCCACGCCCTTGGAGGAGGTCATTTCGAGAAACCCTTTGACGATGACAAAGGGTGTTTCCATGGTGACCGTCGTTCCGTCGGGAATTTGTAACTTTCCTTGAATTTCCAATCCTCCTGAAAACACATGAGTGGAATCAGTTTGATCGAATAGAATGCACTCTCCGCATCCAATGACTATTTTAGACGCGTGAGTGGTGCTTGAGTCAGGGGTGGAAGCGCCAATGTACTCCGTCCATGTTTTCGTGCACATGGTCGACATGTCCACGATGCCGTCATTGCAGGCAAGTGATGGAAAAAGCGGTACCAAGGAACGATGATCTTGATCTTGTACATCATCAGGGACTTGATAAAGAACTTGGTCGTTCGTGGGGGCGTTGTTGGCGTGACTTCCGGCAGCAATGGCCATCATCGCCATAGGAACGAGGATCCCCAATGCTCCTGACTTGGTCATTTTGATGTGTGGAGATCTCGATGCAGTAGTCAAATACTAAGGTTCGTATGCTCTCTTTCAGAACTTGCGCTTGTCGGAATGAACAAACAGCACAGTGTAGTCAGTTACCAATACGGATCTTTCGGTCCTGGGTTGAATTATTTGTTCAGGATTTAAACCTGGATGGTCTTGTCTGTTGGTGCCTTGGTGCGATCGATGTCGCAACACAATGC
>Ga0115099_10645324_pt1 | contig 11614 bp, 16 predicted proteins | sample MBTome_FD_89017 | JGI IMG/M metagenome (GOLD analysis project Ga0115099, IMG submission 89017) | Marine eukaryotic communities from Pacific Ocean to study complex ecological interactions - MBTS_20Mar14_M2_3um Metatranscriptome... | ecosystem: Environmental > Aquatic > Marine > Oceanic | place... | reverse complement strand
GGCACATCTTTATCTACTTCAGCTACTGCATTAAACTTCGTAGGAGACGGAGTTACAGCTAGCGGGACAGGTGCTACAAAAACCATTACTGTAACAGGAGGTGGTGGTGGCAGTTCCTCTTCATTTTATAAAGATGTATTTAGTGGCAATGGTTCAACAACCGTGTTTACTTTAGCAAACTCTATAGCTAATGAAAATTTAACACAAATATATATAAGTGGTGTATACCAGTCTAAAGACAATTACACTCTTAATGGTACGGTAATAACGTTTTCAACTGCACCACCTTCGGGTACAAACAATGTAGAGGTTATTTCTGTTGGTTCGGTTGCTCTTCAAGAAGCGGGTACGCTTTCTAGGAATTCTTTTACTGGTGATGGAAGCACAACTCAATTTACATTAGACGTATCACCGACTTCGGAAGATTTGACTTATGTATTTATTCAAGGTGTGTATCAAGAGAAATCAACGTATTCCCTATCGGGTAGCACGTTAACATTTTCAACTGCACCACAAAATGGGTATACATTTGAAGTAATGGCTTTGACTGCTACTAATTTGTCACAAGCAACCTATTTAGCTAGCGACGCTTTTGCAGGTACTGGGTCACAAACATCTTTTACACTCGTAAACGGAACGCCAACAAACAAAGCGTTTACCATGGTTTTTCTTTCTGGTGTATACCAGCAGAAATCTACGTATAGTTTAACTAGTGGTGCAATTGTATTCGGAACAGCACCAGGTAACAGCGACACAATAGAAGTTGTTTCAATCGGTAATGGAGGGCTTATCGGCACTCCTGTTAACGACGCTAACAATGCACGATACAACGTGAATGTTATAAATAGTAACACTACAGCATCTGCTGGGTCAGTCTATGTGCTTACAGCTAATTTAAATTTAACATTACCTTCAAGTCCTTCAACTGGAGAAAGTATAAAAATATCAAATAGATCAGCAGTAGACACATGCCAAATTTTACGAAATGGAAGTAGAATATTAGGTGCTGCTGCAGATTTAACTTTAGATACAGCTTCAGCTAGTTTTGAATTAATATACACTGATGCAGCTAATGGTTGGGTAATAATAGGACAATAATATGGGGAATTTAACAGACAGTTTCCCTGCAGCAGCGGGCAGTAATATTTTAGAAGTTATAAGCGGAACTTGCGATGGCAGATCTATTGAAGTTAGCTCAGGAACGTATACGTTAGGTAACGTAACAACTTATCAAAATTTAAGTACTGGGTATGTTGATGTAACAGGAAGTTCTATAGCATACACCCCACCTTCAAATGCAAATCACGTGTTATACAGATTTGATTTTTTATGGGATGCGACTGGTTCTAGTGGTATTTCTCATTTTAAATTAATGATTGATAATGTGGAAGTTATTCCAGCATATAAATGTATATCTTCTAATTACTCAGGAAACCACGGCCACCATCACGGTCATCATCCAGAAAGTATTTTTTATAATTTTGATCTGACTGCTAGCTCGGATGACGCGGTAAATGGTAAATTTGCAAGCTGGACCTCAGCTAAAACAATAAAAGTTCAAGCAAGAGAATATACATCAACTTATCAAGCGGCGGTTCACCATAATGTTTATTATGCAACGATGGGGACTAGCCAGTATACTCAACCTACACTAACGGTAAAAGCTTATAGTTAATGGCAAACTTTACAGATACATTTTCAACAGCGTCTAGCAACAACATACTAGAGATGTTTTCCGCCCCAGCAGATGGAAGAACAGTAACAACTTTGTCTGGTACCTATACAATGGGAACGGTTACTGCATTGCAAGGGGCGAGTACTAGTTTTGTAGATACAAGTGGGAGTTCTATTACGTACACACCGCCCGCCGGAACTAAATGGCTTCACTATAGATATGACTTTCAATACAGAGCTTATGAAAACAGCGGTATACTAGGGCTAAGGCTGCTCATAGACGGTACAGCGGTAACTAGAGCTAGTACAGGAATGGCTACTAACTATTCTAATCAAGGCTACGAAGAAGGCAACTTCCCGGGGTTTATTGATTTTGTATTTGATTTAACTAAAAGCACTTCTAACCTAGGCTTAGGGCAAGTGTCAGGATGGACTTCTGGAAAAACAATAAAAGTGCAACATAGAGAATATTCATCATCCTATGACGTAAACCTCCATAACAATAAATACGAAGACGGCACATCTTCTTCAGGAAACGAAATCCATGTAAAACCTATATTAACTCTAATAGCATATTCATAATGGCAAACCTTACAGACTCATTTTCAGTATCGTCTGGCAACAATGTATTAGAGGAAATACAATGCGTTCCTGACGGTAGAGACGTAACGGTTAATTCTGGAACATACACTTTACAGAATGTAACTGGAACACAGACCTTAACTGACACATACACAGAAGTAAATGGCAGTAAAATAAACTACACACCACCTTCTGGAACTAAATACATAAAGTACCAGTACAACGTGCATATAGACCCTGTGCCGAACAGCTATTACGGTATATCACATTATAGAATATACGTAGACGGCAGCGATGTGACTGAAGCAATGAAAACCTATGCTCATCAGTATTATAGTACCTATGGATACGCCAACCAGATGATGATAATAAACTACGTGTTTGATTTAACAGCAACCACGACGGACGTATCATCAGGTAAATTCGCGGGCTGGACTGGTGCAAAAGAAATAATGGTAAAAGCAAGAAGGTATAGCGGTACCTACGCTATTGAGCTTAATGGTAATATTTGGCGAGATGGCGGTGGCGCTACGGGAAATTTTTTATGGAATAGACCTTTATTAACAATACAAGCATTATCATAATGGCAAATACATACACATACAGTGTTGCGTCTTTAAAAATACAGATGAGGTTTATCCAAGTGTAGTAAAAAGCGCTATAATAAACGTTATTGCTTCAGATGGAACAAATCAAGTAAACGATCAAATAGAAATTATATTTGGGGATATTATTGGTGAACCATCAATAGAGTTTATAGAGTATGCAGATTTAATAGAACAAAACATTATAGATTGGGCTGCTAACGACCCTATATTATTAATGGTGCCAAAACAATTAGATAAAAAATTAATTGAGTTATCACAAGACTCAATTGATTCTAATTTTCCCTGGTCATGATGCGTTACACAATTACTATCAACAACACAATTAACCTCTACTGGGCCAGATGGTAGTGCGAATAGTCCATTTACTTCGCATGATGAGGTTGCTAACTCTGGGCTGTCTGATGGTAGGTATTATTTAAATGACGGAACTCGCACTAGGGAATACTATTTTTCCGTAAACGGCTCTGCCGCTGGGCAATCCACCGGAGGTTGGGCTAGGCTAGATGCAGCCGCTTTAGGTCAGCCTTACACTGGGCAGGAATGCTTGTCTGACGCAGGGGTTAGTTCAGATGGTTTATACAAGACGCACGCAACATCTAATGGAGGGTATGGTCCATCTAGCCACGGAGGGTGCGGGGTAGGATATGCTAATACATATTTTAAGTGTAGATACATGTGCTTTACCAATATAAGTGGGAACACTAATTCCGCTTGGGGCTACCAATCGCGTTTTTCAGTTCATAATGCAGCAACAACATTGAGAACAGATTGGAGCGGAAATGCTCCTGGAACAGGTGGGAGTCATTATCCTGGAGCATTCGCATTCCCTTCCGGGACTGGGGCAGAAATTCATTTATATCTATCAACTGGATCATCTGCTACGCCTCCAAGTACTGTAACAAGCTTATCTAATTCTGCAAGCTATCACCATAATGGCAGTGCATTATATGGCTATCACACGGGAAATATATACGATATGTTCACAACGGAAGACAGAACATTCCACCATGGCCAAATGATATACCAGGGCGCTACTCCCGAAAAAAACTTAAAGATTTGGATTAAATTTTAAAATATGGCAACAACAAGAATAACTTCAAGCGTAATATCGGATGAATTCCAGACAGCTCATTCTTTGACAGCCGGAGCAACTGTAGACTTAGATTTTAATTCTGCGCAGGTATTTACTTTAGTACCGAATCAAAATACCACTTTTACTTTTAGTGATTTTTCTATTGGTATGGTAAAAATTTTAAGAATTAATGGTACAGGAGCATCTAAAACATTAACGTTTCCAACTGAAGCTATTTTATTAGGTGGTGCGTACGATGACACTTCCAATGTTAAAAACTTTATACAAATAGTATGCACTAATGATACTGGCAACGGTGAATTTTTCTATACTATATCAAAACCTAGTTAATTATGGCACAAACTAAATACAGAGGAGGACAACTTGGTGACGAATTTACTGGAGCGACATCATTAACGCAATCATCAGGAACGGTAAATATAGATTGGGCAACAAGCCAGATATTTAATTTTACCGCGACACAAAATATTACGCTTAATATGCAAAGTGTTATCACCGGTATAACAAAACTGATTGTAATAACAGGCGAGGGGCAAAGTAATACAATAGCATTTAATGTTGGCGGAAATGCAGGGACCTTTAACCACTTAGGAGGAGACTATGTTGATACTGCTGGTACTAAAAACCTTATACAAGTCACTGCTGTTGACAGCACAGAATTTTGGTATACTATATCACAAATACAAACATAATATGTATGGACAACTACAACAACTAGTAAGGAAACTTAGATGGAAAGTAGAATATACTGAATCAACAACGTTTACTACGAGCCCTGTAACAAGCACAACGAAGCAAACTAGCTCAACTACTAGCACAACTTATAGCACAACCGCGTCAGTCCCTTACACTACCTGGTCAACCTCTTTTTCAACAGGTTATAGCCAAAGTACATCAGGCGGCGCTTCAAGAAATACCGACTATTCTACTTCTAGAACGACAGCGTATACCTCATCATGGAATTATGCTTACTCCACAACAGGCTCTGGAAGTAGAAGTACAGGGTATTCAGCATCTAGATCTACCAGTTACTCGGCTAGCAGAAGTACGACTTTCACTACTACCCAGAATACCTCGTTTACAACCTCCTGGACTTACTCGGCAATTACTGCTTACTCAGAATCAGGAAACAGAGCTACCAACTATCAGACTAGTAGATACACTGAGTCAGGAAGTTTTGGTGGCGGATGGTGTGTAACAGAAGGAACACCTGTTCATATTAACGCAACCGACACAGTACTAATAGAAACATTACAAGTAGGGGATCAAGTGTATAGCAAAGACGGTGGTTTCAATACTGATGATGAAAACTTAATGCATACGTTTGCTAGCGCCAACATAATAGGACAGCCGCAGCAAGCAACAGTAACAAGAGTATACCAAGCAACGTCTAATCAAGTCATAAGTATAAACAACGGGATGTTTAAAGCAACTAAGGATCACTTTATGATTGTTAAGCAAGAAGCTTCTGATGCTTCAATAGCTTGGAGAATACGGCCGTTGTATATATGTTTAGTTGGTGATTATTTTATGGATGTTGATGGTAATGAAGTTGAAATAACTTCTATCGATGAATTAACTGAAGAGTTTAACGTATGGAAAATTGATACAGAGCCCGCTGACGTCTTTTATGCTGGTGGTATTTTGACTCACAATTCAGTTCCTATAAATAACCCATAATATGCCAAATACTTATTATACAACAGGTAGGTCTACAGCTTATAGTAATTTAACGACTAGGTCAACCACAAAGTCTACATCGCAGAGTGAAACAATGTCTACTAGCTGGACAGCCTCTAGAAATACGTCTTACACAGCTTCGAGGTCTACTGGTTACACGGCTTACAGAAATACGGGTTACTCTTACAGTTATAACACAACATCACCTACATCACAGGCTACCTCAAGAAGTACTGATTTCACAACGTCTAGAAGCACCTCTTATTCTTCAGCATACAACACGTCTTGGACGGTAAGTACGTCAAGAAACACCTCGTTGTATACGAGTACAGTAGGTCAGACATCGCATAGTACTACAACCACATGGAGCTACCAACAAAACACAGCCTATCCATCCACTACTATAACAACAAACAATACACTGTACCGCCAAACCGGTTTTGAATAAAATTAAATAAAATTAAATATATGGCATGCAAAATAGATAAAAGCAGACCTGACCCATATTGTGCAGCTCCTTTTTTATCACCAGCAATAACTCCAGATGGTTTTAAAATGTGTTCGTCACCTTCTTCTAAATCATTTCCAGATATAAAGTTTTGGAATGAGGAGTATATGCAAAATATCAGAGAGCAGTGGATGAATGACATTGTGCCTACAGACTGCGAAGATTGCTATCTAAATGCTCGGCCAGTACAAGGTGCTAAGTTCATACCTAATAAAAGTAAAACAATACCTTTAAACTTTCAGCATCTATACTTAGCTAGATCTAATAGGTGCGATCTAGCATGTGAAATGTGTTCTGCGACCATATCTCATACTTGGGACAAGGTATGGGGAGATGGCAAAGTTGGTATAATAGACAATGACTTTGATTTAACTCCTTACTTATGGGAAACTGAAAACATAGCTATATCTGGAGGTAATCCAGTGCTGGATTCTAAGATTAATGATATAATTGATGGACTAGACAATAATGTAGTAAAACGATTTTTAATAACTAGTAATGGTTCTGTTTTTCCAGACAGAATGTTAAACAAAATAATAGATAAAAAATTAAAATGCGATGTGCTTTTGATATTTTCTATTGATGGCCCCAAAGCTTTTAATGAAAAAGCAAGACTAGGCGCTAAACAAGAAAGAATTTATAAGACTATAAACAGTGTTATAGAGAAAACAAAACATATTGATAATATAAAAATCTGCATAGAAACAACCGGAACAAACGAGTCTGTTATGCATTTGATAGGTTTATACGAGGAAATACTTGAGAACGTAGATATGAAGGGTAAAGATGGGCCTTATATGATAGGTAACATATGTTGCTACCCAGAAAGTTTAGCACTTCATAACGCAAATGAAGAAACCTGGAAATATAAGGAGGGTGAGCTGTTTAGATTTTTTATAAAAAGACAACATCTAACACCTTTAGCAATGCAATTTTTCAATATGGTTAATTTGTTTTGCAACGTCGTTCATAAAGCTATCAATAGGAATAATAATTAAATTAAATAAAATTAAATATGGAAATGTTTCGTCCAGATGTCTTATTAGAAAGAATAGGACCAGAATTAGTAAAAGCTAAAAATCTACACAACTTAATAGAAGTAGAAAAATATGCTTTAGACAAAATAAAAAATAAGTACAAGTGGGAATGCTCATATGATGTAATTGCAAATGAAGCCCCTCATTTCAAAACAATGGGTTATACTGAGTTTGCCACAAATTTCATTTTGCAGCCGTTAACTTTATCGCTTAGAGATGACTCTATTAATGACGCGTACTATGACAATACAAGCGAAATATTTGATTACGCTCAATTGCTTAGAGATAATGTTGATAGCAAGATAGCTAATAAATATCAGAAGCGAACAGACTCAACTAAAGAGTTTCCTACTAAGAAAATATTAGTTATACTTCCTGGAACAAATAAAATAAAAAAGAATGTATGTCTAAACAAGCTAAAGGCTATAAAAGACAAATACGGAGAAGGTGTTAATTTTAAACCGCATCCTATAACCACGCATGCTACTATTGGGGAGCTAAAAGATTTTTTTGGAGAGAAATGTATTTTACCTAGGGACTCAGATATGTATGTGTACATGAAAGCAGCTGACAAGGTATACACAACTCATATGAGTGAAAGTGCCGCATATGCACTAGCTTTAGGAAAAACAATTGAACCAATAGACGTGCACAACCGAGTACACGAATCCTCTTACTACAGTATAAACGCTACATTGTTTAGACATCAATCTGAGGGAGACGAATTAATTAATAGAATTTTTTCAAGTTACAAGTCTGGCATAATAAATGTCACTATAGAAAAAAACTGGAAAAAGAAGCTAGATAAATATTTAGCCTACGCTAACTCTTATAGAGAGAACTCCAAGGGATGGTACACTATAAAGGATAAAGAAGATGAGCAAAAAGAAGTTTAAAGACACTAACGTTGGAAAATTTTTATTACAAAAGATTCCTAGCGTTGTAGGTGCTATAGCAGGTGATACGCCTGTAGGCTCCGTAATACAAGCTATAATCGGTGGCAGTGATATGTCACCAGAAGATAAAAAAGTTGCTCTTAAAAAGTTAGATATTGAAAGAGCAGAAATTGATGGAACAACAAGGAGATGGGTAGCCGATGCAAGATCAGGAAACTGGCTTGCTGCCAACGTGAGGCCACTAACGCTGATATTTTTAGTGATAGCATATGTTGCTGGCTGGTATATGGGTTATCCATTAGATGATATAACGGGACTATTAACAATAGTCATTGGGGGCTATTTCGGATCGCGAGGTGTTGAAAAAGTATTCGGTAATAATAAACACAAATGACATTTACAGATTTAAAAGTATACGGATTGAATTCAACAGCATTAGTTGCTAGTACACAGGAAGTAGCTCTAAACCCAATGCTGCAAGCTGCAGTGTTAATATTAACTATAATTTATACAAGTATAAATATATACAAAAAAATATGTGATAAATGAAATTAAAATACTTCAACGACAAAGATGACTTTAAAGGGAACATGGACAAGATGGATCCTATTTTATTAGGCAAGCTAGACGCTCTAAGAAAAGAATATGGATTTCCTATAATTATAAATTCTTCTTATAGAGCACCAGAACACCCCATAGAAGCTGCTAAAGCTAGACCAGGCGAACATGCTCACGGTGCAGCCGTAGATATAAAATGTGTTGGAGGTGAAGCTACTTTTCTATTAGTTAAAGCAGCTATTAAAACAGGGTTTACTAGAATAGGAATTTCCAGAAAAAGTGGATTTATACATTTAGGTATTGGTTACCCAGGTGCACCATCCACCACTATATGGACATATTAAAATAAATTTAATGAAATTAATTAGAAAAATAAGCGTTGGCCAAGACTATAAGAATGAGGCAATGCATTATGCCGTTGGGCAAGAAGTTTACGGAGGTCACAAAATATGTGATATACTAGAAGAGGATGGGGCGTACAATATATACATTGAAAAGAAAGGAGCACAGTTGCCTTGGAAAAACTTCAATAAAAATATGGCTATATCAATAGAATACAATTTAGATTATTAAATGAGATCACTATACAATTATATTATATCAACAAATAGCCGATACGATAATAAAGTGTCTGTTGGCAACAAAGAGTTAATTCTTAATACAGAAATAACAGAAAGAGATTATTTGTTCGTTAATAGAATAGGTACTGTAATTAATGCACCTATAAATATAAAAACACCTATAGAATCCGGAAACGAAGTTATTGTACATCATAATGTATTTCGTAGATGGTATGACGTTAGGGGAAACGAACGTAACTCAGGTAACTATATAAAAGAAGATACCTACACAGTTTCTGAAGAGCAAATATTTGCATACAAACAAAATGGTGAGTGGCATTGCCCTATACAATATTGTTTTGTAGAACCTTTAGAAAACGAAGACGTATGGAGCACCGAGAGTGAGCATAAGCTTGTTGGGAAGCTTACATACACAAATGACTACTTAAGCTCCTTAGGGTTGTCCTACGGAGACGTGGTTGGGTTTACGCCTAATTCGGAATATGAGTTTAACATAGAAGATAAAAAATTATATAGAATTTTATCAAAAGACATTACTATCAACTATGGACATAAAGAAAACAAAACTACTACTACTTGAAGCGGCTGAGAATTCAATCAACGAGCTTATAAAGGTAATGAATAAAAAAATGAACTCTGAAGAGATAGATCCTGAAAAGGTTAAAGTATCTGCTTCAGCTTATAGACTTGCAATGGATGACGCAATGGCTATGATAGATAAAGTAGAAGAACTTAAAGCTACAGGCAAGAGCAACAAAGACACTAACAATGATTTTTTTGGTGTTGAGTCTCAAGTTAAATAATGTATAAACAAGACTTATACTCAGTACAAACTTCTCACTTACAACAAAAGTATGTTAAAAAATTAAATAAATCCAAGTCATTCAAATATGGATTTAATGAAGATTTAGATTGCGTTGTTATAAGTAAGAACGGACAGATAGGTGAAATATATGCTATACAAGGTTTGAAAATAGCATTACCACCAGAACCAAAAGAAATTGAATCTAGTAGCAAAGTTCCAGAAGAGCAAGTTTTCACACGGACTAAAAAACCTGAAACGCTGGGGAAAATAAAAACATTATATGATTTTAAAAAGTATCCAGAAAATATTAAAGAAAAGTACTACGACTATATTAGTAATGAGTATAATAAGCGTAGTGATGGTCACTGGTTCATGTGCAACGGTGAAAGTCAATACATTACCGGTTCGCATTATGTCTACCTCAATTGGACCAAAATTGATGTTGGGCTACCCGACTTTCGACAAGCGAATAGGATACTATACTTATTCTGGGAGGCATGCTGTGCAGATACAAGAAGTTATGGAATGTGCTACCTTAAGAATAGACGATCCGGTTTTAGCTTCATGGCAAGTTCAGAGACTGTTAACCAGGCTACGTTATCTAGAGACTCTAGATTCGGGATACTATCGAAGTCAGGTGGAGACGCTAAAAAGATGTTTACAGATAAAGTTGTACCAATATCAACAAACTACCCATTCTTTTTTAAACCAACCCAGGATGGAATGGAACGTCCAAAGACGGAGTTATCCTACAAAGTCCCGTCTAAGAGACTCACTCGTAACTCTATTAAAGAAACGACGGATGACACGGAGCAGCTCGGGCTTGATACCACGATCGATTGGAAGAACACAGGGGACAACTCCTATGATGGAGAGAAACTTAAACTACTCGTCCACGATGAATCGGGTAAGTGGGAGAGACCGGACAACATCCTCAACAACTGGAGGGTCACGAAGACGTGTCTTAGGCTCGGAGCAAAAATAGTTGGAAAATGCATGATGGGTTCAACCTCTAATGCGCTTAAAAAAGGAGGCGGGAATTTTAAAAAATTATATTATGATTCAAACGTCAACAAGCGAAACCGCAATGGGCAGACTGCTAGTGGATTATATTCTTTGTTCATACCTATGGAATGGAATTACGAGGGATTCATTGATAAATATGGATTTCCTGTCTTCGATAGTCCAGAAAAACCAATCGAAGGAATTGACGGAGAGCTTATCTACTCTGGAGTTATCGAGCATTGGGAGAATGAAGCAGATGGACTTAGAGATAATAACGATGGATTAAACGAGTATTATAGACAGTTTCCAAGAACAGAAAAACACGCTTTCAGAGATGAAATAGCAAAGTCTTTATTTAATCTTAATAAGATATACGAGCAAACTGATTTTAACGAAGACTTAACTAAAGAAGGTTATGTAACCACTGGATCGTTTAATTGGAAAAATGGAGTTAAAGATTCTGAAGTACAATTTTCACCGAATAAGAGCGGCAGGTTTAGGCTATCTTGGATACCCCCTGTGAATATGCAAAACAATATTATTGTAAAGAACGGTATAAAATATCCCGGTAACAAAGACATGGGTGC
>Ga0115099_10023522_pt1 | contig 11633 bp, 9 predicted proteins | sample MBTome_FD_89017 | JGI IMG/M metagenome (GOLD analysis project Ga0115099, IMG submission 89017) | Marine eukaryotic communities from Pacific Ocean to study complex ecological interactions - MBTS_20Mar14_M2_3um Metatranscriptome... | ecosystem: Environmental > Aquatic > Marine > Oceanic | place... | reverse complement strand
TAGGTGTCGTGAAGGTGGAGGTCGACGTTAAGAGCGCCGAGGATCACACCGGTCAAGCCACCGATCGCGAAGATGATCAAGAAGGCCAGCGTGTAAAGCATCGGTGAGTTGAGGGCGACAGAGCCCTTCCACACCGTTGCGACCCACGAGAACTCTTTGATTGCCGTTGGGATTGCTACGAAGAACGTCAGGAAGCTGAACGCGAACATCGCGTAGGTCGACTGACCAGACGTGAACATGTGGTGGCCCCACACGAGGAAGCTGATGATCGCAATCGCCAGGGACGAAAAGGCGATCAGCTTGTAGCCGAAGAGCGGCTTGCGACTGTGAACACTGACCAGCTCACTGATGATGCCGAAGGCCGGCAGCACCATGATGTAGACAGCTGGGTGCGAGTAGAACCAGAAGAAGTGCTCGAACAGCACCGGGTCGCCGCCAAGACGCGGATCAAAGATGCCGATGTTGTAGAGGCGCTCGAAAGCTACCAGCAGGACCGTGATGCCGAGTACTGGGGTCGCGAGGACCTGGAGGATCGACGTCGCGTAGATAGCCCAGACAAACAGCGGCATACGGAACCACGTCATGCCTGGTGCACGCAGCTTGTGCACCGTGACGATGAAGTTCAGGCCGGTGAAGATCGAGCTAAAGCCGAGGATGAAGATGGCCATGCCAATCGTCACCACAGCCTTGTCAGTGTAGAGCGAGTAAGGAGCGTAGAACGTCCAACCCGTGTCAAAGCCACCCAACACAATGGCGAGTGCGGCCAAAATGGCACCGCTCAACCAGAGGTAGAAGCTCAGCAAGTTGAGGCGCGGTAACGCCACGTCTTTAGCGCCAACCATCAGCGGCATCACCATATTCCCAAGGGAACCAGGGATCGCTGGGATGACGAACAAGAACACCATGAAGGCGCCGTGCAGCGTGAAGATCTCGTTGTATTGAGAATTGCTGAACAGCATTCCTTCCGGCTGCCATAGGTGCAGACGAACGAGCAGGGCGAAAACACCACCGCAGAGGAATGCTATGCTGACGCCGATGAGATACATGAGCCCGATACGCTTGTGGTCAAGCGTGCCTGCCCAGGACATGAAGCCCTTGGAGCAGTTCAGGTAGTTCTCGCGTGGCGCAGTTTCGGTCGACTTCACGTCGACAGCCGGAGTGTTGGTTGTCATTGGTGTTGCCTCTAGTTATCGGCCAGCGACTTCATGTATGCGATTAGACACGCCAAACGGTCGTCGCTCAGGTTGTCGAACTTGGACATGGCGTTTTTATTGTAGGGCGATTCGGCAACGATCTTCTTAGTCGGATTCTTTATTGACTCGATGATGTATGCGTCGTTGGTAGTGATGGTTTTGGTTTCGCCGTCCTCGAGAACCTCTCGTTGCCGGCCGACGTATTCATCACCATCCTTTGTGAACATTCCGAGCCAGGACGGGCCAATGTTGACGACGTCCGTGTCTCGCATCTTGTGGCAGCTTGCGCAAAGTTGACGCGCGAGTTGCTCTCCGTAGGCGATCCGCTCAAGCGGCTTCTCTGCGGGCGGGACTTGGTTCCATGGCTCTTTCTCCATGGTTTCCGCATCGACAACGTGGACCTGTGCATACATTCGCGAGTGGTCGTTGCCGCAGTATTCTGCGCAGAACAGGTGATAGTCGCCAAGTTTTGTCGGCGTAAACCAGGTGCTTGCGAAGCGACCAGGCACAATGTCACGCTTGACTCGCATCGATGGGACGTAGAACGCGTGCAATACGTCGCTCGACTCCAAGATGAACTGCACCGGCTTGTCTATCTCGACGTAAACCTCGGCGATGCTCTGGGTGCCGTTCGGATAGGTGAACGTCCAGTTCCATTGCTTGGCGGATGCCTTGTAGGTGTTGCGTTGCGCTTCGTGAGGCACCGTCAGCATGTCGAGCGAGCCCTTGAAGCCCCACGCAAACATGATCATGACGATGATCAGTGGCACGACGGTCCAAACAACTTCCAGCGGCGTGTTATGCGTAACGTTGGAAAGCGGTTTTTGGTCCCATGTCTTACGACGGTGAGCCACTACGGAGTAAAGCAGCACTCCCGTGATGATCACGAAGAAGAAGATGCAAACTGCGTAGGTGAAGTAGAAGAGGTTGTCGACGTGTTCGAAAGTGCCTGCCTGGACAGGCAATTGGCCCCATGCGTCGATCTCGGGAGCGGGAGCCCGCTGCGGCCCTTCATTTTGAGGTTCTTGGATCAGGTAGTTGATCACGGCTGCACTCTGTTCTGGCGTTGCTTAACCCACCTGGGAGGTGGCGGGCTTGGCTAGGCCGGTTGCTGAAGAAGAAGAAGAAGCTTCGGACTCTGCTTTCCTGCGTTCGCGGCGAAGCATGATCCAGATCATCGCGGCAAGCACGACAACCGTTACGGCGCCGCCGATGCGCATCAGCGTCATCACGGCAAGTGAATAGGAATTGGTTCGTGGGTCGAAGGTCAGGCAGTTGAGCTTGACCTTGTCCCAGAAGTCGCCAAGGGTTCCTTGGCTTGCCTCCACCAGGGCGAGGCGAACATCGTCAGGTTCGAAGTAGGAGTTGACGATGACGCGACTGACCTTGCCTTCTGGAGTCAGGAAGATCAGTGATGGTGGATGTGCGAACTGCTTGGTTGCTTCCGACCAGTAGTATCCGAAGCCAACCTGTTCAGCCAATGCTGATGTGTTCTCTTCATCGCCGACCAGCACGCGCCATGAATCCTCGCCATTGGTCTTGAGCAGCTTCACTAGGAAGGCGGCTTTGCGGTTGGCTGCGATTTCAGGCGTCTCGCTTGGATCGATTGAAACACTAAGGATTCGGTAGTCGGTGCCTGGCTGTAGATCCGTTCTACCGAGTGCATAAAATGCTGCCTCAAGCACTTGGCCGCACATTGCTGGGCAGCTGTAGTAACCAAGCATGAGCACCACCGGCTGCTTACCTGGAAATAGCTGTTTCAGCGTGAAGGGATAGCCACGTTCGTCGGTGAACTCTAGGTTTCGGTCGAGCGAGACCCCAATCGTGTTCAGCTGCTGCGCCCCCATGTCAGTCGTCTCTAGATCACGTGCTGGTGAGTGACCCGGTCCCTGAGCAGCCGCAGAGGGGCTCAGGAGCATGGTTGTCATCAGTGTGAGTAAGAGGCTTTTCATGACGGGTGTTATGAAACTGTCAATCGAGGTTGCGTTTGCTTGCGGGTGCTATTGCTTGTTGATGCTTTCGACGACGTCGTCGATGTTCTTCTTGGTGGGATTAGTACCGTGGAGGAACTGGTACTCGGCTTCCTTGACCTCGTTCAACTCGGTCGTCGGTGCTTGGTTGATCTTGCGATCCTTTTCGAAATCCTGCACTTGCACGAAGATCGGGACGAGGATCCAGAGACAGGCGAACAGCACCACACTGCTGCCGACGAACCACCAAAATGCCTTACCGGCATCAATGTCATTCTCGGGATCGAGTGGTAACGCTTCGTGCGTAGCTCCTGGTTGGTGATCCATGGTTTAGAAGTTCTCGAAGTTGAGGGACTCGCTGAGGCGTGGGTCGCGCAGCGGAATGAGATTGGAACGGCGCACGTTGAACAGCGTTACGCCAGCCATAATCAGCAGAAGACCGATATAGCAGCCGTAGTCGGCCCAACTGATAGTGTGGAAGTATTCACCGATTTGGGCGCCGAACGAATCGCCAGCGTGACCGTCAGCAACAGCCGCCAGTGAGCCACCGTCGCCGCCTTCACCTTCTCCGTGGCCATGCATGCCGGACGGTAGGATCAAGAACTGCATGTCGATGCAGTGAACGAGCAGCATTGCTACAGCGCCAATCGGTAGACCAAGTTTGTGGCGTTTGACGTTGCGTGAGAGCAGGAAGACAAACGGGAACAGGAAGTGGCCGATGATCAAAACGGTGCCAATCGCACCCCAACCATGCACTGCACGGTGGGAGAACCACCCGGTTTCTTCGGGCAGGTTTGCATACCAAATCAGCATGTACTGACTGAAGTTCGTATATGTCCAGAAGATCATAAACGAGAACATCAGTTTGCCGAGGTCGTGGTAGTGCTCAGTGTTGATGGCTTCCTTGTAATAGCCCCGTGAGTTGAGCCACTTGCTTAGCAGAATCGTGAACGCAAGGAACGACATCAAGCCGCCTGCGAAGTAGGTGATCCCGAAGATTGTTGAGAACCAGTGGGGGTCAATTGACATGATCCAGTCGAACGCCGCAAAGGTGATCGACAGGGCGAATAGCAACAAGCCAGGTGCTGCTACACGCGATAGTTTCATGCTGATTGCTGGGTCTCCCGTCTCATCTTGCTTGATCGAGTTGCGCCGGAAGAACGTCGCCAGACCAATCCAAATTGCAAAGTAGATGGCAACCCGAATGAAGAAGAAGGTTGGGTTTAGGTATCCTGATTTGCCAGCGATGATCGCATCGTAGCCAGGTGCACCTTTCTCAAGGTTCCACTTCTCGGTCCAGTGACCAAAGATGCTGTGGTCATGGCTGCTGAAGCTGATCACGATTGGAATGAACAGCAGCAGCATGATTGGTAGTGTGCCCGCGATGTTTTCCGCGAGGCGCCGAACCGAGACACTCCAGCTAGCACGTGTGATGTGCTGGATCATCGTAAAGAAGAGGGCGCAGAGGCAGATGCCAAGCACCCCCATGTAACCGACTAAATACGAGAGCTGTCCGTGCCCGTGAGAATCGTTGATCCCAAGGAGGTAACCAGCGAGTGTAAATACGGCACCAACTCCGAGAAGACCCATTTGGGCTTTCGCGAGGTCGCCGTCTTTGACCGTCGACGTGATATGCGGCGCAATCTGTTGCAGGCTGCGTGCAGTCGTTGAAGTATTGGTTGCGGTCATTACTTGCTCAGTGACTGGAGTGCGCGGACATAGTGAACGATGGCCCAGCGATCTTCGACGCTGATGCGGGCACCGTATCCGGGCATCGTGCCCTTGCCGATTGAGATGGTTTCGAAGTATTCGCCGTCCGGCATGTTGGGGACGCGGTTGTCCGCGCCATCCCTAGTGCTGAGGTGAAAGTTCGGAACAGCTACTGGCCAACGACGGCCGACTAAGCCATGTCCCTGCTTGCCGTTGCCGCCAAGGCCGGACAAGCCGTGGCAAACTGAGCAGTAGATCTCATAGCGTTGGCGTCCACGATCAATCACGGACATCTCACGTCCACTGACCATGAATTTGTGGTCGAGTGATAGCGGGTTCTTAGTGACGAACTGGCCTTGCGCATCGCGGTTCACGAGCGCTGGATTCTTCAGGCTGTCGCGAGCGACTACGATCGTGTTGCCGAACGAATCGGCTACGGGGCGACGAGCACCACGGTGGTCTACCCAGCCGTCAAAGTCGAGCTCAGATTGAGCCCGGACCTTAGGTTGGAAGTCCATGTCGAGCACGAGGTGGATAGGTGGCTTTTCCGACGGGAACCCGCGGAACTTGTCGCAGCTTTGCAGCGCGAGCAGGGTTAGTGCTGCGATGCATAACAGGATCTTGTTAGAGGTGGGTGCCATATCAGTCCTCAATGACCTCGACGTTAGAGCCACCGATGCTTTGCAGGAACTGCAGCGTCTTTTGGCTATCGAACTTAGGGTCGGTCGCTTCGATCGACAGGAAGAACCTGTCGTCGGTGACTCGATGAATCGAGCTGTGCGCGAAGATTGGGTGGTTAAGTCGCGGCAGGCGGTTGAGCCCAAACATGCCAAATACTGCGCCGAGTCCAGACAGCAGAATCATCAACTCGAACGTGATTGGGATGGTCGATGGCCACGCGTACGGCTGCTTACCAGATACCCACATTGGGTAGTCAACGGCATTCATCCAATACATCATGATCTGCGCTAGGCAGATGCCGGTTAAACCGCAGCAAACCACGATCCAGCCAAGGCCACTTTCGGGCTGCTTCAGGACCTTGTCGATGCCGTGCACCGGGAACGGCGTGTGCGCGTCGGTGCGCGTGTAGCCTTCGGCAGTGGTCTTCTCACAGGCGTGGTAAATCGCTGATGCAGAGTCGAACTCCGCTACGACGCCCCACTTATTGTTGTTAGTCATCAGTGGATCCTCTTAGTGAGTGGCCGGCTTACCGGCTTCGTTGTGGCCATCGTCACTGCTGCCGTGGTTGTCGTGCCCGTAATGCGGGTTGGCTTCGGGCATGACCCCCTTCACCTCACTGATCGCGAGGATCGGAAGGAAGCGGCAGAACAACAGGAACATCGTAAAGAACAGGCCGAACGATCCGACGTAGGTCAGGATGTCGATCAGCGTTGGGCTGAAGTATCCCCAACTCGACGGCAGGAAGTCTCGGTTTAGCGAGGTGACCGTGATCACGAATCGCTCGAACCACATGCCGATGTTGACAAAGATCGAGATGATGAACAGCACCGTCGGGTTACGTCGCAACTGGCGGAACCAGAAGAACTGCGGGCTGATCACATTGCACGACACCATGATCCAGTAGGCCCATGCGTATGGACCAAAGGCACGGTTGATGAATGCGAAGGATTCGTATTCGGCACCTGAATACCACGCGATGAAGAACTCCATTGCGTAGGCATAGCCAACCATCGTGCCCGTTAAGAGCAAGACCTTGGCGATGTTGTCCAGGTGATTCAGGGTGATCATGCTATGCAACCCGAGCCACTTGCGTGCTGGGATCATTAGCGTCAACACCATGCCGAACCCGGAGAAGATAGCCCCGGCAACAAAGTACGGTGGGAAGATCGTTGTGTGCCAACCAGGCAGTAGTGAAACCGCGAAGTCGAAGGAAACGATCGAGTGCACGGAAAGCACAAGCGGGGTGCTGATTCCTGCAAGGATTAGGTATGCCTTTTCGTAGTGCAGCCAGTGGCGATTGCTGCCATGCCACCCAAACGAGAAGACCCCGTAGGCACGCGCTGCGATCTTTCGCCCTTGTTGGGCGGCGCGATCGCGGAATGTGGCAAGGTCAGGGATCAAGCCGATGAACCAGAACAGAGCCGAGATCGTAAAGTAGGTCGATACGGCGAACACGTCCCACAGCAGTGGTGACTTGAAGTTCGGCCACATCGCCATCTGGTTCGGCAGCGGGAAGACCCAATAGATGACCCAGATTCGTCCAACGTGGATGGCCGGGAAAATACCGGCCGCCATCACGGCGAAGATGGTCATTGCTTCGGAGGCTCGGTTGATCGATGTGCGCCACTTCTGCCTAAACAGGAAAAGCACAGCACTGATCAGAGTTCCGGCATGGCCGATACCGATCCAGAAAACGAAGTTGACGATTGGCCAACCCCAGCCGACGGGGACGTTATTGCCCCAGACGCCGATGCCGGTGAAGACCAGATAACCGATCATCGCGCCGAGATTCGCAAGAAGTGCAATCGCGACTCCGAACATGAGGTACCAACCACGCGGCGTCCGACCTTCGGCCGGTGCTGCGATGATGTTGGTTACCGCTGTGAAGTCGTGACCGCCCTCAACGAGTGGGGCGCGGACGAGTGGGTTCTCCGGCTCGTCGACGATGTTTGGATCGACAGGAATGGCTGTCATCTAAATCAGGCCTTGGAGAGTTCGGGGTTCGGGTTGCGCACACGGCCAAGGTAGGTCGTCCGTGGCTTCGTGTTAAGTTCAGAAAGCAGCCCGTAGTTCAGGTCACTGCCACGTAGTTTCGCGACCTTGCTGTCGGTCTCGATGATGTTGCCGAAGGTGATTGCTTCGCTAGGACAAGCTTGTGCACAGGCGGTTGTGACTCGAATTTGATTCGGGCCATCGCCAACCTTGGTAGCGGACAACTTTGCTTCGATGCGGCCACCGTTGATGCGTTGCACGCAGTAAGTGCACTTTTCCATCACGCCGCGGCTACGCACGGTGACGTCCGGATTGAAAGCCATCTGCTTTGTATCTGGGACGTGACCAATGTAGTCGAGGTAGTTGTAACGACGCACTTTGTAGGGGCAGTTGTTACTGCAGTAGCGAGTGCCAATGCAGCGGTTGTAGACCATGTCGTTCAGTCCTTCCGGACTGTGCGTGGTCGCTGCCACAGGGCAAACTGATTCGCACGGTGCGTTTTCACATTGCATGCAAGTCACTGGCATGCTGGATACCTCAGGGTCTTCCGCCATTTCGAGGTTGTTGGACGACTTCGAGCTGAAGTAACGGTCACAACGGATCCAGAACATCTCGCGGTTGCGCGACACCTGAATCTTACCCACCATCGGGATGTTGTTTTCGGCGACACAAGCAGCGACGCACGAACTGCAACCGGTGCAGGCGTTGAGGTCGAAGACCATGCCCCACTGGTAGGGAGTGCGACGAACTCGCTCGTCTTGACTATCCTTACCCTTGTCGTAGCCACGCTCTTGCCAAAGCGACTTGTTGAGGTCCTTCTCGGTCTTGTTTTGAAGGCGAGCCGTCATGTCGAGTGGTGACATTTTCGGCGCCCATTGCGGATCCTTTTTGTTGGTTTCCGCGTCGGCTTCGCGAACCAAAGCACGTCCAGCCATTGTGCCGTGCTCTTGTGTGCAGACGAGCGCGTAGCTGCCCGAACCACGCGAGACCGTAGCGCTCGGCATAATCCATTGGTCAGCGCTTGTGCGCAGCGGATAGGCGTTAAAGCCTGAACCGTGAGCAACCTTGTAGCCAGCATCAGCTTGGTCTTTCCAGCGGCCCCAGCCGAGGAAGATCGAGATACTGTCGTCGGCATGTCCAGGAAGGATCCAAGCCGGGATTTGAATCTGGCCACCACCGTTCGTTGCGATAGAGAGCATGTCGCCGTTTTCGACGTTGAGCTTTCTGGCGCTAGCCATGCTCAGCATCGCGGCGTTGTCCCAACTGAGCTTGGTCAGCGGGTCAGGCAACTCTGCCATCCATGAGTTGTTGGCGTAGCGCCCATCGCCCATCTTTGGGCAACCGCGCACTACAACCTCGGTACCAACAGGTTGCTCGTAGGCGGAAACCGCGCTGGCGATTCCTCCAGCATTGACCGTAGTGGTTTCCACTGCCAGTGCGGTGCCCTCGACGATGCCGTCGTGAAGAGCTTTAGGCCACCAGGTTGCTTCGAAGTCCGACGCGCCAATCTTTTGTTGCCAGTGTTCCTTCACCAACTCGTAGCCAAAGACTGTGTCACGTGAGAAGGACAGGTCTTCCCAACTTGAGCCCGTAGTGGTGTCTTGGTTTAGGAAGGCCAGGAACTCGAGTGAGGATACACCACCATGCAGCGGCGCAATCAACGGTTGCTGGAGCGAAACAGTGCCGTTGTAGCTAAGCGCGTCTCCCCATGCTTCGAGGTCGTGCGCCATCGGCAGATGCCAATCACACAGGGTGCCCGTCTCGTCGTCGTAGAGGCCGACGTGCATTGTGGTGGCTGGCTTGTTGTCCTTTAGCAGTTGGCCGAACTTGAGGTCGGCCGGTGCGTCTAGGACTGGGTTGGTGCCGAGGAAGACGAGCGTCTCACAGGTGCCAGCTTGGATCGCCGAAGCGAGCTCTTGCAGCTGTTCGGTGCAGTTGCTCGGGATGCCGGCGGGGACTGCAGTATGGCTGATCGTCTTGCCGTGATTGCCCAATTTTGCGTTGATGGCGTGGACGATTGCGTGCACTGCCGGTGACTGGGTTGGCCCCGCAATGACGATGCTCTTGCCGGCTGCCGACTGCAGATCCTTAGCAAGAATCTCCAACCACTTCTTGCCGTTCTTTTCGAACGCTGCTGGGTCGTGTGATTCGAGCGCGTCCTTTAGGTCACTACCATCACCAACTCCGAGTGCTTTAGCGAGCGCGAATGCCACCGCCGGGATATCTCCACTCTTGGTGCGGAAGCGGTGATCGGCCGCTGTGCCCGTCGAAGAGAAGATGGATTCTACAGAGTAGAGACGGTTGAGGTTCTTGGCTTCGCGGCGACGTGATGCCCAGGCGCGCGAGTTCGGCAGACTGTTGCCATCGCTACCGAGGAAATCACTGTCGAGCGATAACACGACGTCCGCTTTGGCGAAGTCGTAGTTTGTGGAAACAGCTTTGCCAAACGCCATCTGGGCACCTTGCAGTTCGTTGTCACGATGCAGAGCTGTCCAGGAGTGGAACTTAGCTTTCGGGAAGCTGCCGTCCTTGATGCGCGCAATGGTGGCGAGCGTTGCCGGCGACGTGCTTGGCGGCATGCAGATGTGCAAGCCAGCACCTTGCTTGGCGACGAGCTCTGACGCGGCGTCTTCGATCCAAACGCCTAGGTCGGCCCAGACGTCGACTTCTTCAACTTCATCTGCCCCGTGATGACCGTGCCCACCATGGTCATCTTCGGCGTGGGCAACTTCGTGGCCATGGCGCGGTTTGCGACTGCGGTTGGGGTCGTAGAGTTGCAGCAACTCAGCTTGAAGTTGCAAGTCGGAGCCACCGAGGCTGCTCGGGTGAAGCGGGTTCCCATCGATCTTGGTGGGGCGGCCATCGTTGCTCTTAACAAGAATACCGATGCCGTAACCGTTTCGGTTGATGGTGGTCGCGTAATGCTGGGCAATGCCTGGCTTGAAACCTTCGGGCCGCTTGGTGAACGGCAAGATCTTGGTCTCAGGCTTGCGGCAACTGGTCATGCCAGCGAGCGCAACTGAAGCTGCAATGGCGCCGAGGAAGCCACGACGTGAGACGTCGTCAGGAGCCTCGGTGATGCCTTCAGGAAACTCACGTGCAAGCACCTCTTGGAACTCTGCAGAGTTCTCGAGTTGCCCGACGCTGCGCCAGTAAACAGGCTCTCCAGGGGGTGTCTGGTTCATCGTTGTTTGAGGACCGTTGGCATGCTCGGAAGCCTTGTTTTGGGCCGAAGCCCCATCTTGTATACCTGTCATCGGTGGCACGCTGAGCAGTGAACTGGCGGGTTGAGAGCGGGGTTGTCACCGATGAGCAGGTTTTTGGCTGCTGCGATCGATTCTTCCGTTGGCTTCCAATCCATCTTGGTGACGGCGACATCCAGTGGGCGGATGTGCTCGCTTGGATCGCGGTGACATTCAAGGCACCAGCCCATGCTTAGCGGCTCGACCTGACGGACGATCTCCATCTGGTCGACGCGGCCGTGGCAACTTGCACAACCTACATTCGCGCGCACGTGAACTGCGTGATTGAAGTAGGCGAACTCCGGCAGCAAGTGGACCTTGACCCACTCGATTGGCACATTGCCATCACTGCCTTCCGCAAAGGCGTCGCGCAGCGGTTGCAGGCTGATGCTGTCAGTCTTGATGTTTTTATGGCAGCCGTAGCAGGTGTCCGCATCGGGAATGGATGCGGTCGCGCCTTCTTCGACATTGCGGTGACAGTACCGGCAGTCCATCCCGAGCGAACCAGCATGCAGTTTGTGGCTGTATGCGATTGGTTGGTAGGGCTGGTAGCCGACGTCCGTGTTTCTCGGAGAGAACCAGAACGAAACTACGATGACTACAAACAAGCCAGCAGACCCAGCACCAAGTGCGAGGAAGGCAGGGACTTTGTTAGTCCACTTAGGGAACAATACGGTCAAGGTGTAATCCCCTCCGCGGTGGGGACAGTATGGCGGTCTTAGGAAACTCGACGCTGCTACGCCGAAATCGACTGCACGCGTTGGGCCAGCCTTGGTCGATTTCCACACAACCTGTAAAACCGGTTAGTTGTGAAGAATCCGCCAAGGAGACACGTGCAATCTGCC
>Ga0115099_10198143_pt1 | contig 11836 bp, 5 predicted proteins | sample MBTome_FD_89017 | JGI IMG/M metagenome (GOLD analysis project Ga0115099, IMG submission 89017) | Marine eukaryotic communities from Pacific Ocean to study complex ecological interactions - MBTS_20Mar14_M2_3um Metatranscriptome... | ecosystem: Environmental > Aquatic > Marine > Oceanic | place... | reverse complement strand
TTTTTTGTTTTTTTGATACCATAATGTTTTATTTTATTTTATTTCTTTATGAATTGTTGGCTTGTTACAATGTGAACAATATTTCTTTAATTCTAATCTTTCAGGGTTATTTCGACGATTTTTTTTGAGTATGGTATCGTGAAACACCCGGAGAGCGTTTATTTAAATTTGAACGACATTCAGTACATTCTAATGTAATTAAAATTCGAGTGCCTTTATTTTTTGCCATAGAAATTTGAATTTAATAATTTTAATTACTATATTGCCTAAAAATTTTTATCTTATCAAGGGTTAATATGGTGATAAAAAATTTTTCTTTGAAAAACTTTAATTTTTCAACTAAATATACTATATTACAATAAACATTAATTTATAAATAATTATTAAAATTTTTAACAATATGGCTAATAGTAAATCAGCAGAAAAACGTATTGATATTAATAAACGAAACCGTTTACAAAACAGATATTACAAAACTTCGGTACGGACTTTAATTAAACTTTTTTTTACAAATTTAGAACTTTATAAAATTTCGCAAAATCCTGAGGATAAACAAAAAGTAAAAGAAATTTTAAATTCTGTTTATAGTATGATGGATAAAGGAACAAAAAAGAATATTTTTCATAAAAATACAGCCGCAAGAAAAAAAGCAAAACTAGCTGCCTATTTAAAAGAAGCATAATTTAATTTTTACTATCTTTTTCAATTCTCTTTTTCTTAATCATTATAAAATATTTAAATTAAAAAAATTAGCAGGCTTTTAACTGATTTTATTTATTCAAATTGGTACTTTAATTTAAACTATTAAATGTTTTTAGTTTAAATTAAAAAAGCTTGTCATTCTGATGGAAAATTGCATAAACGAAGTTTTATGTTGTCAAAATTAAACCGACAGAAAGAAAATTTCAAAACAGTACACTACTCTTTTATTTTAAAAGATTATATTGCATGAAAGCAAAGACATGAATAAAATTAATTGTTTGACACACTAGCAAAAATTATGAAACAAAATATGAATTATATTAATGCTCTTCCAGATTTTCTGGCAATGCAAAGAGTAAGTTTTTGTTGGTTTATTACTCAAGGTCTAAATGAAGAATTAGCTTTATTTTCTAAAATTCATGATTTTAGCCAAAATACTGAGTATATAATGTTTGGAGAAGAATATAGCTTAATCAAACCACCGTATAGTTTATCCATTGCAAGAAAATATAGTGGAAATTATCGTGCCCAATTGGTTATTCCAATAGAAGTAAGAAATAAAATAATTAACAGCGTTCGTTACCAAAACCAATTTCCAATTATTACTTTACCCTTAATGACTACATATGCAACCTTTATTATAAATGGTTGTGAACGAGTTATAGTTAGTCAAATTATCCGAAGTCCTGGAATTTATTTTGAAAAAAGTAAAAATCAAAAAAATCAAAAACAATTTAAGCGAAAATTATCAACGGATATAAATAAAGTACAGTCATTTTTACCTGCAGGTGAAGCTTTTATTTCAGAATTTGATCTTTTTTTCTCAATTCCAACAACAGCATATGATAAAATAAAACGAAGAAAAAAACTTCTTCCCAATTGGAATAACAATTCCATTTATTACTATTCAATTAATTCTTTAAAAGAAACGAAAAAAGATTCTTCATCTTATTTCTTACAATGTTTCAAATTTTATCGTTTTATTTCTCAAACTTTAAAATTGAACTCAAAGAAAAAACTAATTCAATTCTTTTTTAAATGGTTAAAATTACAAACGAATAGCAAAACTTTTAGCAAGTTTTTAACGAAAGACCAAATTAATTCTTTACTTAAGTATTTTCAATTCTTATTGAAACTTTTATTAAAATACCAAGTTTTAGAGTCATCTGAGTTTTCCAATGATTCGTTAAAAACTACTCAACCTTACCATAAATTAGTTACTAATTTCACTAATTCTGAAAATCAGATTCAGACAATTGTTAAAATTTATAATCAAATAATTTTTAAGTCTCAAACTTCACTTCAACTAAAATTAAACTACCAACTTGTTGTTCTTACAAAACATTCCAATAATTGGTTACTTGACTTTAAAAATTTTTCATTCTTACGAACAACAGTAGATAAAAATATATCAAAAATTGAAGAGTTCAGACAATTAATAGAATTTTCCAAATTAAAACCGACAATTTATTTTTCAACAAGTTTAAAAGAACAATTGAAATATATCTTTGGAAAAACGAAATTTGTTTATAAACCAGAACGGCACAAATATTTAAAAACTAAAACTCAATTATTACTTTATAGAAAAGACCATGAAATTAAAACCAATTATCATAAAAAATATGGTGAAAAAGATTTATATACAGCTACATTAATACCAGAATACGGATCATGGATTCGATTTGGGTTTCAAAAAAATACAAAAATTAATTCTTATAAATATCCAATAAAAAATCAGGAAGAAGAAGTAGTAATTCAATTAGATAAGATTAATCAAAAATCAATTCTTGGGTTATTAAAAGAAATGGGATTAACGGATTTAGAAATTTATCAAAATTTACAATATGCTGATTTCTTCTATTTTGATAAACCTTTATTACTTAATTCAAAACTTTTAAATCAGCCACTTTCACGATTTGATTTAGAATTAGAATATTTTAAAAACATTTCTGAATTTTCACGAATTTTTGATCCAAACTATTACCGTTTAGGCCGGGTAGGAAGACTAAAATTAAATAATCGTTTAAATTTAAAAATTACAGAACGCCTTCAAATTATTACTTATGAAGATATTTTTGCCATTATAGATAAGTTAATTAATTTAACGATTTCAAAGGCTGTTCAAGATGATATTGACCATTTAAAAAATAGACGTGTTCGTTCAATTGGAGAATTACTACAAAATTTATTTAGAATTGGTTTCCAAAGATTGGTCCGAAAATTACGGAATCAAACTAATAAAATGGATTCTGGATATTTACTAAGTTTTAATATTGTTAATGCTACAATTCGAGAATTTTTCGGTTCCAGTCAATTATCACAATATCTTGATCAGACTAACCCGTTATCTTCGTTAACACATAGACGGCGAATTAGTGGTTTAGGACCTGGAGGATTTGACCGTGATAGAATTAGTTTTGCAGTTCGAGATATCCATCCAAGTCATTATGGTCGAATTTGTCCAATTGAAACTCCAGAAGGGCAAAATGTTGGATTAATTGCTTCTTTAACAACCTGTGCGCGGGTAAATAAATTGGGATTTTTAGAAACTCCATTTTGGCGAGTTATAAACGGTAAAGTTATTAAGACTGGAACGCCAATTTATTTAACTGCAGATATTGAAGATTTATATAAAATTGCTCCCGCTGATATTGCAACAGATAAAGAAAACTATTTAATCATAAATAATATTCCCGTACGGTATAACCAAGACTTTGTGAATGTTCCACCCTCTGAAGTTGATTTTATTGCCATTTCGACTATTCAAGTGGTTTCAGTGGCTGCTTCCTTAATTCCATTTTTTGAACATGATGATGCCAATCGAGCATTAATGGGTTCGAATATGCAACGTCAATCGGTCCCATTAATTTTCCCACAAAAACCAATTGTTGGAACCGGTTTAGAGAATCAAATTGCAGTTGATTCAGGTATGACATTAAATGCTCAAGTTTCAGGAATTGTTAATTCTGTAACAGCAAATAAAATTGTTATCAAAGATAAAGTTGGTAAGAAAATAATTTATAAATTACAAAAATATTTAAGATCAAATCAACAAACATGTATTAACCATCGCCCTATTGTTTGGAAAGGGGAAAAAATCAAGTCAGGACAAATATTAACAGACGGACCAGCTATAACGAGTAGTGAGTTAGCACTTGGGCAAAATGTTTTAATTGCATATATGCCATGGCAGGGATACAATTTTGAGGATGCAATTTTGATTAGCGAACGATTAGTTTATGATGATATTTTTACATCAATTCATATTGAACGATATAAAATTGAGATTGATCGAAATTCTGAAATGTCTGAACAAACGATGAAAATGATTCCAAATTTAAGTCTTTCAGAAGTAAAACATTTAAATGATGATGGTATAGTAACTGTTGGGACATTTGTAAAACCGGGTGATATTTTAGTTGGAAAAGTAATTTCTCATAATACTTCTGAACAATTACCCGAATCAAAATTATTACGTGCTATTTTTGGAGCAAAAGCTAAAGGTGTCAAAGATAATTCGTATAGAATGCCAGACGGTGAGCATGGCCGTGTTATTGAAACAGTAACTTTTAATCGACGTACAAAATTGACCTATAAATTTGAAAAAATTTATGTCTTTATCGCCCAAATTCGAAAAATTCAAGTTGGTGATAAAATTGCTGGTCGACATGGTAATAAAGGAATAATTTCTCGGATTTTACCGCGACAAGATATGCCATTTTTACCTGATGGAACTCCTATTGATATTATTTTGAATCCTTTAGGTGTACCATCAAGAATGAATGTTGGTCAATTATACGAGTGTTTGTTAGGTTTAGCAGGTGATAAATTAAATTCCCGTTTTAAAATTTTACCGTTCGATGAGATGTACGGGTTAGAAATGTCTCGTATTTTAATTAATAAGAAACTTCGTCAAGCGTCAATAAAACGGAATGAAAGTTGGTTATTTAATCCTTATGCTCCAGGTAAAATGGTATTAGTTGATGGCCGAACTGGAAATGAATTTGAAAATCCGATCACTGTTGGAAATGCATATATGTTAAAACTAATTCATTTAGTTGATGATAAAATGCATGCTCGAGCAACTGGACCTTATTCTTTAATTACTCAACAGCCTTTACGAGGAAAAGCTCAACATGGTGGGCAGCGATTTGGAGAAATGGAAGTTTGGGCGTTAGAAGGTTTTGGTGCTGCATTTACCTTAAAAGAACTTTTAACAATTAAATCTGATGATATGCAAGGGCGAAATGAAACATTAAACGCAATTGTTAAAGGTCAACAGATTCCACAATTTGGCATTCCTGAATCATTTAAAGTTTTATTACAAGAATTACGATCAATTGGTTTAGATATGAGTACTTATAAAATTGAACGATTTAGTTCTTCTAAAAGATATGAAGTTGAGGTTAATTTGATTGAAAAATATAATGCCTTCTCAAAAACATTTTCACCAACCTCAAATATAAATGATATTTCATTTTAACAGTTATGATACAATTTGCAAACGAATTTAACTATATTAAAATCAAATTAGCATCTCCTTTTCGAATTTTACAATGGTCAAATCGAAAATTACCAAACGGCCAATTTGTTGGAGAAGTACAAAAATCTGAAACAATTAATTATCGGACCTTTAAACCAGAAATGGATGGGTTATTTTGTGAACGCATTTTTGGTCCAAGTAAAAGTTTAGAATGTGCTTGTGGAAAATATAAACGTGTAAGATATGAGGGATTAATCTGTGAACGGTGTGGAGTTGAATTAACCGAGTCACGTGTAAGACGACATCGGATGGGATATATAAATTTGATTTATCCGGTCACTCATGTTTGGTATATTAATAGCCGACCGAATTTTATAGCCTTACTTTTAGAAGTAGAAGAATCTGAAAAACAATTAGAAACAACTTACACAGCTCATTCTGAAGCATGTAAAAAGTGTAAAGGTTTAAAATTAACACCATCAACAATTGTAGATTTATGGGATGAAAGAGTTAAACGTATTAAACTTGCTTCATTAGCTTATTTTATTGCTGAAGATGAAATTTCATTTTATGGATTACATTGGGATTTACAACAATATCGAAGAAGTCGTGAATTAGGGTACACGGGTTATCCATTAAAACCATACCCAAAACCACAAAATCGTCGCTATAATACTCCAAAGTATTTATTAAGAGCGACACCAAATTTTTTAATTGGTGCTCCCTTAATTAAAAGAGAATTAGAAAAATTAGATTTAAAATCAGAAATTTTTAGAACGCGATGTTTCGTTTTAGTTTGCACAAAAACATTAAATAAAGAAAAACCGCTTTATGATGAATCTAAATGGTTTAGAAAATGGGAACAACAACGAATTTACAAAATTCGTGAACAAGCGATAAAACGAATTCGAATTTTAGAAAATTTAATTGGAACTGGATCACGTCCGTCATGGATGATTTTATCAATTTTACCTGTTATTCCTCCTGCTTTACGTCCAATGATACAATTAGAAGGTGGGCGGTTTGCAACTTCGGATTTAAATGAGTTATATCGGCGAATCATTACACGAAATAATCGATTATTACGTTTATTAGAAATTGATGCTCCACAATTAATTATTCGAAACGAAAAACGTTTATTACAAGAGGCCGTTGATACATTAATTGATAATGGAAAACGTGGCAAAATTGCGCTAAGTGCTAATAACCGGCCTTTAAAATCATTATCTGATATTATAAAAGGTAAACATGGGCGTTTTCGTCAAAACTTATTAGGTAAACGAGTTGATTACTCTGGTCGATCAGTTATTGTTGTTGGACCAAGCTTAAAATTAAATCAATGTGGATTACCTTATGAAATGGCAATTGAACTATTTCAACCATTTGTCATTCGTGAATTAATTAATCAAGGTTTAGCAAATAATATGAAAATTGCTAAAAATTTAATTCAACAAAATGAACTTATTGTTGAACCAGTTTTAGAAAAAATTTTAACAAACCATCCCATATTTTTAAATAGGGCTCCCACATTACATCGATTAGGAATTCAAGCTTTTGAACCCATTTTAGTACGTGGACGGGCTATTAAATTACACCCATTAGTTTGTTCGGCATTCAATGCCGATTTTGATGGAGATCAAATGGCTGTCCATATTCCACTCTCGGTAGAAGCTCAAGCTGAATGTTATATGTTAATGTTAGCACCTTATAATTTTTTATCACCGTCTAATGGTGAGCCAATTATTATGCCGAGTCAAGATATGGTTTTGGGATGTTATTATTTAACAGTAAATAATATTAAAGGATTACTCGGATCTAGTCATTATTTTGCCGATTTAGATGATGTTATGTTAGCTTATAAACAAAATAAAATCGAAATTCACAGTTTAATTTGGGTTCGATACACCGATTTGACACAAGATTTTTCTAACCCAATCCAAACAGTTACATTACAAGATAATAGTACTATTGATTATTATGAAAATTTTCAGATTAGAAAAAATCAAGATGATGAAATAATTGTTCAATATATTAAAACTACAACGGGACGAGTTCTTCTAAATTATACGATTCAAAAAACTTTAAATTTTTTATAAATTAAGAGAGTAATATACTAAAAATACTTTATGAAAAATTATACTTATCAAAATGATTTAATTGGTAAAAAACAATTACGCCAATTATTAGCCTGGAGTTTTACTAATTATGATTCAATGCAAGCTTGTTCATTAGCAGATGAATTAAAATATTTAGGATTTAAATATGCCAGTCAAGCAGGTATTTCAATTAGTATTGAAGATTTAAAAATTCCTTTCGTAAAAAATGTAATGCTTGAAAAGGCGAATCAAGAAATTGAAAACGCAGAAAAAATTTACTTGAAAGGAAAAATTACAGATGTTGAACGGTTTCAAAAAATAATTGATACATGGAGTTTGACAAGTGAATCGTTAAAAGATCAAATTATTTACTATTTTAAAAATTATGATCCTTTAAATTCAGTTTATATTATGGCTTTTTCGGGAGCACGAGGGAATTTATCTCAAGTTCGTCAATTAGTGGGGATGCGAGGTTTAATGTCAGATCCAAGTGGTCAAATTATGAATTTGCCTATTAAAAAAAACTTTCGAGAAGGATTAACCATTACTGATTATTTAATGTCAGGATATGGAGCACGAAAAGGGATTGTTGATACAGCTTTAAAGACAGCAAATTCAGGATATTTAACTCGGCGGTTAATTGATGTTGCACAAGATATCTTAATTCGAGAAAAAGACTGTGGAACAACGCATTCGTTCTTATTTTTAATTTCTAAGAAGAATTTTAATTATAACCAAATATTAGGTCGTGTCTTAAGTAAGGCTATACTAGATTCGGAAACAGGAACTATTTTAGTAGCACAAGATACTCAAATAACACCTTCATTAGTTAAAACATTGAAAGAAAAGAACATAAAAAGAGTTTACGTTCGATCACCTTTAACGTGTAATTTATACCGAGCGGTTTGTCAAAAATGTTATGGATGGGATTTAGGGAATGAAAATTTGGTTGATATTGGTGAAGCGGTCGGAATTTTGGCAGGTCAATCTATTGGAGAACCAGGTACCCAATTAACTATGCGGACTTTTCATACTGGTGGGATTTTTACATCTGAGTCTCGAGAACAAATTATTAGTCCATTAAATGGGATTGTTCAATTTTATAAGATTCTTAAAACTGTTATTTTACGAACTAATCGGGGTGAAGATGTATTAGTTACAAAAAGTTCGGGGTCAGTAATTTTAATCCCTGAAGATAAGACAAAAGAATTAGTTCAAATTGAGGTTTTACGAAACACTATTTTATTTCCAAAAAATAATCAATATATTTTAAAAGATACAGTTATTGGTGAATTAATTAATAATAATAAACAAATTACAACAGAAATTAAACCAATTTTAAGTACTACATGTGGAGAGATTTTTATTCCTCGATTAAAACAAAAAATCAATTTACTGAATAATAATAAATTAATTTGGATTTTAGCGGGTCAACTTTATAATAGCCCTACTAATTCTTTTTTAAATTTTTACCCAGACTTTAAATTAAATCGGTATAGTTATATTTTCAGAACAAAAATTATAAATCATTACAGTGGTTTAGCTGAAATTATTAATAAGAAAAAAAGTTTATCAAAAAAACTTATCAAAATTAAAAATACAAAATATTCATTAGTAAATTCAACTTTACAAAAATTAAAAAATTCAGAAAGCATTGATAATTTTGTATTAACGTTAAAGAACTTTAAATATTTAGTCAAAATTAATGAACAACAATCTAAACAATATATTAATTTAACTAGGAATGAGCAATTTGGTAAATTAATTACAAATTCATTTCAAACCTTAACTGGTGGAACCTTGTATTATAATTATAAAAACTTTTGTAAAACTCAAAAAGATAATCAGGTAATTGATTATCTTCGATTGTTTGCAGTTGAAGAACAGTACAAACCAATCATTTCTCATAAAACCATTGTTTGGTTAGGCGAAGAGATTCATAAAGTAAATTGCGAACAAAATATTTTGTTAATTGAGCATGGTGATTTTATTTCTAAAGGATTTGAATTAATTCCTGGTCTATTTTCGAAAACATCTGGACTTGTTACAATTATTCAAAAAAATAATGTTATTAAAACAATTTCAATTAAATCTGGATTGGTTTATGAAGGAAAAAAATTTAAAAATATTGCTAAAAAAATCTATTATCCTGGAGAGATCATTTTTGGTACTATTCATGTTAAAAACTTATCATTTTGTGAACACATTATTGGTAAAACTACAGATCAATTATTAGTTAGACCAGTTCAAATTTATGAATTTCCTCATTTAACATCGAAAATACTCGATAATACAGAAGATTTAACCTTTAATTTACAATCAAAATCAATTTATTCTTATAAATCCACTCAATCTATTAAAGGCACTCAAAATTTAAATTTAATATCAACTATTTTAACATTTAAAACTAACAAACTATTAAGTAATAATTTAAATATTGAATTATATAACAATCGTAAAACAAATTCCGTTGAGTTTAATGTTATTGAAAAACTAGGTTTAAATAATTATGTCTCACCAAATTTACGATATAAAAACATTCAACCATGTTTTTTGATTCAAGAAAATCAATTTATTAGTGCTTATACCACTTTAGGATATTTAGAGGCAATCACGAAAAATTCATTAGAAATTGTTAAATTTAAAACAAAAGACAAAACGACTAAAGAAATATTTTTAATTTCAAATAATGATTGTTTACGTGTCAAAAAATCAAAAATTCCGAATAAACAATTAAATGATTTTGTTACATCTAAGTCAAATTTAGCCGCAACTGGTAAAATTATTATTGAAAATAATGATTTTATTACGATTCAAATTGGTCGACCATATTTTTTCCCAAATTGTAAAAATGAAAGTGTAATATCAAAAACAAATTTACAATATAAAATTGTTCCAACAAACCGAATTCAATCAAACTTTAGGACAAAACGAAAGATTTCTTTAAATTATTCTAATATTTTAAAGTTGTCTGTAAAAAATCAAACCATTGATTCTAAAGGATTGTCTTCAGAAGTAAGCCTAAAGTCAGAATTTTCAAAACTTTTCTTAAAAAGTCAAGGAAAACTGTATAGTTGTCTAACCCCACAATTTTTTAAAAAATTTAATATTGCGCAAGATCAAAAAAAATTAAAACTGCATAAATTACTTCGTTCTAATAATTCGAAGAAACGTTTAGGTCAAAATTTAAATCGAACTTTATTATTACAAAGTTCAGAATTAATTCCAAATGAAAATAAAGAAAATTCTTCGACAAATGATCCTTACCAATTAACTTTAGTAAAATTTATTGAACAACCTTTTACAAAGGCAACTAAAGCTATTGGATTATATTCAATTACAGAAGATTATTTTGAACAAGAAGTAAATAGTGTATTTTGTAAAAATACAGAGTTTATTGAATCAGGTAAAACTATTGGTTTATTAAATCTAGAGAAAGAAATTACGGGCGATATTGTTCAAGGTTTACCAAGAATTGAAGAAATTTTAGAAGCACGTAAAAAAAATATAGTTATTAAACGGATACCTACGAGCCAGAAAAAAGGTTTATTAATTCAAAAAACAAGTTTAGATACTAATTTTGAATTTAAAAAATTAGCGACAACCGTTCTAGAAAATGATAAAATCAATCCTCATAAATTATTAAAAGTCTATTTTAATTATTATGGATTCATGAAATTGTTTTTGTGTGATAATACACAATCGTTTAGATCTACACGATTAATTAGTAATTATGAAGGGAGTTATAAAAGTTTTAAGAAAGTTCAATTATTTATTTTAAATGCGGTTCAAGCTGTCTATCAATCTCAAGGTGTAACAATTAATGATAAACATTTAGAAGTTATAATTAAACAAATGACAACAAAAGTTTTAATAACTTATGAAGGTGATACACCTCTTTCACGACGAGAAGTGATTGATTTATATCATATTCAATATATTAATCAAATTATAAATATTGAAAAAAAACAAGGAGCTTACTACATTCCATTATTACTTGGTATTACGAAAGCGGCGTTAAATAATCCAAGTTTTATTTCAGCTGCCAGTTTTCAAGAAACAACTCGAGTTTTAACAAAATCAGCGATTGAAGGCCGGATTGATTGGTTAAGAGGATTAAAAGAAAATATTATTATCGGTCATTTAATTCCAGCTGGAACTGGGTCTCAAAATTATTCTAAAGCATTCCGAAACGTTTCAATGAAACAAAAAGTATTACCGATTTTAAAATAAATTGTTCTGTTATTTTCTTCTATTATTAAATAAGTTTAATTTTTAAAAAGAAGAGTAAATAACATAAAACCCAATTTGATAAAATCGTAATTATTAATTCGATAATAAAAAAAATAAAAAATTTTTATAAACTATAAGCAATTAATTGCTTATAGTTTATAATCTAACCTTAGAATATTCTAAAATTAGTAACGACCGCCTTCTGGATTAGCTTGTACACTGTATGATTTAATTGTGTAGTTAACTTGACGACCGATACCTTCGCCACGCTCTAAATAGAAACCAGGTTCATTAGCTGGACGGTTAACGATGAATGACATAA